>Ga0172382_10001258_pt1 | contig 45725 bp, 48 predicted proteins | sample Leawel138RmetaG_FD_122245 | JGI IMG/M metagenome (GOLD analysis project Ga0172382, IMG submission 122245) | Leachate microbial communities from a municipal landfill in Southern Ontario, Canada - Leachate well 138R metaG | ecosystem: Engineered > Solid waste > Landfill > Unclassified | place...
AGTCCGCTGAGCGGACAATCCGGCAGGAGTCCGCTGAGCGGACAATCCGGCAGGAGTCCGCTGAGCGGACAATCCGGCAGTAGTCCGCTGAGCGGACAATCCGGCCGACCTCAAGTAAACGGCAAGGCTCGACGTCGGTAACCGTCAAAGCCGAAACGGGGCACCTCCCACAAGGAGGTGCCCCGTTTTCCGCGCGGTCAGTCGCTCAGGTCAACGACCACGGGTGCGTGGTCGCTGGGTGACCCGATGCGGTTCTTGCCGGTCTTGCGTTCATCGCGGGCGATCTCGGCGTGGACCACGCGTTCGGCCAGCGCGGGGGAGCCCAGGATGAAGTCGATGCGCATGCCACGGTTCTTCGGGAAGCGCAGCTGGGTGTAGTCCCAATAGGTGAAGGTGCCCGGGCCGGGTGTGAAAGGTCGTACCACGTCTGTGAATCCGGCGTCGACGACGGCGTTGAAGGCCGCGCGCTCGGGCTCGGTGACATGTGTGCTGTCCTGAAACAGCGATATGTCCCACACGTCGTCGTCGATGGGGGCGATGTTCCAGTCGCCGACGAGGGCGATGGGTGCCGACGGGTTGGATTCCAGCCACGACGAGGCCGTGTCGCGAAGTGCCGCAAGCCATTCCAGCTTGTACACGTAGTGAGGTGAGTCGACGGTGCGTCCGTTGGGGACGTACAGGCTCCACACCCGCACCCCTCCGCACGTCGCGCCCAGTGCGCGGGCTTCGGCGGCGGCCTCCACCTCCGGTTTGTCATTCCAGGTGGGCTGGCCGTCGAATCCGACCTCGACGTCGTCGATGCCGACCCGCGAGGCGATCGCCACCCCGTTCCACTGGTTGAAGCCGCAGTGCACGATCTCGTACCCGAGCGCCGCGAACGGCATGGTCGGAAACTGGTCGTCGGAGCACTTGGTCTCCTGCATGGCCAGAACGTCGACGTCGGCGCGCTCCAGCCAATCGGTGACGCGGTCGACCCGGGCGCGGATCGAATTGACGTTCCAGGTAGCCAGGCGCATGCGCCCTACAGTAGGTCCTGCGCGCGGACGTACCGCGAGTGGTGGTGCACCCGGAAGCCCATCGCCGCGTACAACGCACGCGCAGCGGTGTTCTCGACGACCACCTGGACGTAGGCGCGCGTCGCACCGCGCCCGTGAGCCCAGTCCAGCAGCCCCGCGCACAGCCGTCGCGCCAGGCCCTGCCGACGCGCGTCCTCAGACACGTGCACCGCCGAGACCCCCGCCCAGCGGGTACCGTCCGGTGCGTCCGTCACCGCCACCCGCCCTACCGCGGCACCGGCCAGTTCACCGAAACCGACCACCCCGTCGACGACGGCGGTCAGCACATCGACCGGAACGTCCCGCCGGTACAGGGCCAGCCACCTGTCATCGGGCGATGCCGAGACCGCTGCGTCCGTCACCCCGGCAACTGCGATATCGGTTGCCATGACCAGGTTCTCGGCATCTGTGGGGACGCCGTCGGGAAGCCGGAGCAGCCGGTCCGGCGCGGACACCAGCGCGGGCAGCCCGCGCTCGGCATACCAGTCCGCAACCTTTGCGATCTCGCTGAAAGAAGAAAACCGCAGCGGCACTGCTGAATTCGCGCGCCTCGTGACCCCGTGCCCATGCCGGAGCAGCCAGCCGTCCAGCCACTGATGTTCGGTGCCCGGCCAGCCCAGCGCGGCGGCGTGCTCAAGGTTGCGGATCTCTCCGGTGCGCACCGGCATCTCGGGCACCACCCGGACGGCCACCACGTCCTCGCGTGCGACGTCCACGACATCGCCGCGCCGGGTGTGGATCCGCACCACCGGGCCGGCGTCGACGATATGGCCGACCACGTCGGTGAACGGCCGGTCCGAGTCTGTCGGCAGCCGGTAGCGCAGGCTGACCCGAGTGCCGACTTCAGGCACCTCGGTCATCGGTCAGTGGCCGAACGGATCGGGGTCCTCGCCGGGCATCCACGACAGTCCGGGAACCCCCCAGCCGTGGGACTTGACGGTCTTCTTGGCGCTGCGCGCATTGCGACCGATCAGCCGGTCGAGGTAGAGAAACCCGTCGAGATGACCGGTCTCGTGTTGCAGCATCCGGGCGAACAGATCAGTTCCCTCGAGGGTGATCGGTGTCCCGTCGGCGTCCAGCCCGGTGACCCGCGCCCAGTCGGCCCGCCCCGTCGGGAACGATTCGCCGGGCACCGACAGGCAGCCTTCGTCGTCGTCCTCGGGGTCCGGCATGGTTTCGGGAATCTCGGAAGTCTCGAGCACGGGGTTGATTACCACCCCGCGGCGGCGGGTGGTCTTCTTGCGCTCATCCGCGCAGTCGTAGACGAAGACCCGCTTGCTGACCCCGATCTGGTTGGCGGCGAGCCCGACTCCGTGGGCGGCGTCCATCGTGTCGTACATGTCGGTGATGAGATCGGCCAGATCGGCAGGCAACGAACCGTCGGCGCCGACGGGCACGGGTTCGGTGGCGGTGTGCAGGACGGGATCTCCCACGATGCGGATGGGTCTAACGGCCATGCGTGGAAGCTTAGGTGCCGTTGTTTTCGCCGCCGACTCGCGGCGGTTGGTGACGGTGTCCGTGACCGAGCCGTGATTGAATACTCGCCGAAACCACACTGATGTCATTCCCGATTCCGGAAGGGTTCGAGTAGCGAAATGGACGGCGCCATCGCGCGGGCTGAGCGTTCTGGGGACGACACCGAGCCCACCGACGGTCTGACCCGTCGAGAGCACGACATCTTGGCTTTCGAGAGGCAGTGGTGGAAGTACGCCGGCTCGAAGGAAGACGCCATCAAGGAGCTGTTTTCCATGTCGGCGACCCGCTACTACCAGGTGCTCAACGCGCTGGTGGACCGGCCGGAGGCGCTGGCGGCCGACCCGATGCTGGTGAAGCGGCTGCGCCGGCTGCGCGCCAGCAGGCAGAAGGCGCGCGCCGCGCGCCGCCTCGGTTTCGACGTCACTTAGGTCACCGGGGCAACGTCCCGGCCCGCGATACAGTAGGCGCCGATGAACCAGCGAGAGTCCTCGGGACTGCCCCTTCGCGCCATGGTGATGGTCCTGCTGTTCCTGGGCGTCGTCTTCCTGCTCGTCGCCCTGCAGTCCATGGGCGGGTCCGACGGTGACGACGAGTCGTCGGCCACGGCGACCACCGTGACGACGACCACCACCACGAGCGCCGCGCCCGAAGAACCGGCCAGGCCTGACGTGCGCGTGTTCAACATCTCCGAGACCGCAGGCGCCGCCGAAGCGACGGCCACCCGGCTGCGCGACGACAAGTGGAACGTGACCGAGGTCGGCAACCTCGTCGTGCCCGAGGTGACGGTGACCACGGTGTACTTCGGGGAGGAACCCGGCGAGCAGAAGGCCGCAGAAGAGGTCGGCCGACTACTCGAAGCGCCGGTCGCCCCGCGGGTGCCCGAGCTCACAGAGCAGCCACCGGGAGTGGTCGTACTGGTCACCGGCTAGGCTCTTGCTCATGCTCAGGTCCGTCGCTGCCGCCACATTGTTCGCAGTGCCCGCACTTGCCTTGAGTGCGTGCTCTCCTCCCGGAGAAGTGCCCTCGGATTCGCCCGGCACCACGCCCCCGGTATGGACAGGTTCGCCCTCCCCGACGGCGGGGCCGGACGAGCAGGGTTCCGGACACGGGAGCGGTACGCAGGCAGGTGGCGAGACGCTGACGGCCGACCTGAAGCTGGCCGACGGCACCACCGTCGCCACCGCCGACATCACGTTCTCCGACGGCTACGCCACCGTCACGGTCGAGGCCAGCGGTGCGGGCGAGTTGACGCCTGGGTTCCACGGCATCCACATCCATTCGGTGGGCAAGTGCGAGGCCGACTCCGTCGCACCGACGGGCGGCGCACCGGCCGACTTCAATTCCGCAGGCGGTCACTTCCAGGTGTCCGGGCACAGCGGGCACCCCGCCAGCGGCGACCTGTCGTCGTTGCAGGTGCGCGAGGACGGTTCGGCGAAGCTGGTGACGACCACCGACGCCTTCACCAAGGAAGACCTGCTCGACGGCGCGGGTACCGCGCTGATCATCCACGAGAAGGCCGACAACTTCGCCAACATCCCGCCGGAGCGCTACCAGCAGGTCAACGGTGCGCCGCCACCGGATCAGACCACCCTGGCGACCGGCGACGCCGGAGCGCGGGTGGCCTGCGGTGTCATCACTGGCGGCTGATCAACGGGCTGACGGCCGCATCGACTTCGTCGGGTCGGTCCGGCCTACCGTCGGCGTCGAATGGGAGTTCGCGCTCGTCGATGCCACCACCCGTGACCTGAGCAACGAAGCAGCCTCGGTGATCGCCGAGATCGGCGAGAACCCTCGGGTGCACAAGGAGTTGCTGCGCAACACCGTTGAGGTCGTCACCGGGATCTGCGACAACGCCGGTGAGGCCATGGAGGACCTTGCATCCACGCTGCGCCCGGTGCGTGAGGTGGTGCGCGAGCGCGGCATGGACCTGTTCTGCGCAGGCACCCATCCGTTCGCGGACTGGTCGGTACAGAAACTCACCGACGCGCCGCGCTATGCCGAGCTGATCAAGCGCACCCAGTGGTGGGGTCGCCAGATGCTGATCTGGGGCGTGCACGTCCACGTCGGTGTTTCGTCGGCGCACAAGGTGATGCCGATCATCACCGCGTTGCTGCATCAGTACCCGCATCTGCTGGCGCTGTCGGCGTCCTCTCCGTACTGGGACGGTGAGGACACCGGCTACGCCAGTAACCGGGCGATGATGTTCCAGCAGTTGCCGACGGCCGGGCTGCCCTTCCACTTCCAGGAATGGCGTGAGTTCGAGCGATTCGTCAGTGACCAGAAGAAGACCGGGATCATCGATCACATGAACGAGATCCGCTGGGACATCAGGCCGTCCCCGCATCTCGGCACCATCGAGGTCAGGATCTTCGACGGCGTCTCCAATCTGCACGAGCTGTCGGCGCTGGTCGCCCTCACCCACTGCCTGATCGTCGATCTGGACCGCCGCCTCGACGCGGGTGAGTCGCTGCCGGTGATGCCTCCGTGGCATGTGCAGGAAAACAAATGGCGCGCAGCACGTTACGGCCTGGACGCCATCATCATCCTGGACGCCGACAGCAACGAGCGGCTGGTCACCGAGGATCTCGACGACCTGCTGGAGCGTCTGCAGCCGGTGGCGAAGCGGCTGTCGTGTGTCGAAGAACTCTCCCGCGTTCCCGACATCTACCACAACGGCGCCTCCTATCAACGCCAGCGTCGGGTCGCCGAAGAGCACGACGGTGATTTGCGGGCCGTGGTCGACGCCCTGGTGAGCGAGTTGGTGCTGTAGACCATGCCGACGGTGCCGATGTTCCCGCTCGAGGTGGCGATGCTGCCCGGCGAGGAACTGCCGTTGCGGATCTTCGAACCGCGATACTCGGCGCTGGTGCAGGCATGTCTGGCCGCCGAGGATCCGGCGTTCGGGGTGGTGCTCATCGCCGCCGGTCGAGAGGTGGGTGGCGGCGACACCCGCAGCGACATCGGGGCACTTGCCCACATCGCTGAGTGCGTCGACATGGGTTCCGGTCGATACCGGCTGAAATGCGTGATAGGGGAACGGATTCGGGTCCTCGAATGGCTTCCCGACGACCCGTACCCGAGGGCGGTGGTCGAGCTGTGGCCCGACGAGCCGGGGCAGGCGGTCGACGTCGAGGCCATCCAGGACATCGAGGACCGGATGGTGGCGTTGTTCGAGCGGATCGCCGCCGCGCGCGGCGCACAGGTCAACGCCCGGGATATCGTGGCCGGCGCCGACGAATCCGGGGAAGCGGCGAAGTGGTTGTACGCGTTGACGGCTCGCCTGCCCATGGGTCAGGCAGACCGGTACTCGGTGCTGGCCGCGCCGAGCGCCGCGGAACGGGTCACCGCGCTGTCCGAAGCGGTGGACACGGTGACCGCGATGGTGGAATTCCAGCTGTCGGAGTGATCACAGCTTCGCGGCGTCGAGAAAGACGCTGTGATGCAACGGATCATCGCGGGGTTGCGGTGGTGTGCGGTGGTAGCGGTACATCAGATCGGAGATGGTCGTCGAGTTCACCTCCCAGAGGCGGGCGCACAGCGAGCAGGCGTGGTCGGGGCCCGACGAAAGGGTCTCGAGGCCGAACCTGCTGTCACGCGCGCTGTAGAGATCGATGTTGCCGAGCAATTGCTCCTGTGCCTGCGCCGACAACGTCGGCAGCAGGCCCTCGGCCGCCCACGCGGTCGGTTCGGTGTGGTCGAATCCCGCCGCGGTCAGCGCTCTCGGCCAGTCGTCGTCCGGGTCGACGGGAACCGGGACGTGCCGGGCGGCCGCTTCCGCGCCCGCCTGTGCCAGGGCGCGCTGCTTGAACTCCAACAACGCAGGCTGCTCGACCTCGTAGATGACCGTGTCGTTGAGCCACGGCAGCCGCCAAGCCCGCGTGTCGAGGGCCCCGGCCAGGATCACCACCTGCGAGACACCCGCCGAACTCGCCGCCAGGAAGTAGTCGTCGAACCATTTCGTCCGGGTGGCAACGTAATTCGTTATCGCGGGGCGGTCTTCCGCGGCGCCCCCGGCCAGCAATCCGGCGTAGGGATCGGTGAACAGCGGACACTGCGCAGCTGTCTCCCGTGCACGCGCCATCGCGACGCGCACGGGGGTGAGGTCGGCGTAGACGGCGTCCGCGTCACCGCCCAGAACTGTCATGGCCGCCGGATTCCCGTTCGGCGGCGAAATCATGCATCTCGTCCCTGGTCAGCAGATCGTCGCGGATGTTCTGCTCCCGGTAGGCGAGCTGCCCGACCCGGTTGGCGATCACGGGTGCGGTGATCATCGTGAACATGCCGGTCAGGATCAGCATGCCGATGTCGACGTTGCCGCGCAGCCGGATCGCGGCACCGGCGAGCACCAACAGCAGGCCGAGCACCTGCGGCTTGGTGGCCGCGTGCATCCGCGACAGCGTGTCGGGGAAGCGGACGACGCCGATCGCCGCGGTCAGCGCCAGCGCCGACCCGCCCAGGATCAGCACGGCTGCGACGATGTCGGAGACGTTCATCGCGCGGGCCCCTTGTCCGCAGGGTCGGCGATGTCCCGGACGCGGAACCTCGCGACGCTGACCGAGCCGACGAACGTGATCAGCGCCAGCGCGGTCAGGCTGTACGTGACCGTGGTGTCGAGGCTGAACGCCGCCCAGGTGCCGATCGCGCACATCGTCACCGCGACAAGCGTGTCGAGGGCGACCAACCGGTCCAGCGTGGTCGGGCCGAGCAGCATGCGGAACATGGTGGTCAGGGCCGCCAGCGACAGCATCGCACCGGCCGCGATCCAGACGTACATCATGCGGGGTCCACCTCCTTCTCCGCCGACGGCTTCCAGTCCGCCTCGCGCTCGAACGACGCCACCAGGAGCTTCTGCAGTTGGTCGATCTGGTGATAGAAGCGGTTGACGGTGCGGTCGGACCCGACGTCGAGGACATGCACGTAGATCATCCGGCGAGCCTGGTCGATCTCCAGCACGATGTTGCCGGGCGTCAGGTTCAAGATGTTGACCGCCAGCGCCAGCACCAGATCGGACTTGACGTCCAGGTGTGCCCGCAGCACCGCGGTCAGCGGTGGCGGTCCCGGCTTCACGGCCAGCGCCGCCACCTGGATTGACGACACGACCAGCCAGTAGGCCACGGTCGCTACCAGCCGCAGCACCGAAAGGGGATGGAGCCGGCCCTCCACCGGAACCGGCGGCAACGGCAGCAGCAGGGTGATGACGAGCGCGACCGCCAGGCCGGACACGATGTTGGCCGCAGAGATGTTGCCCCACAACAGAACCCATACCAGGATGAGCCAGCACAGCATCCAGGCGCGGAGCGCGAGCAGTCTCATCGTGTCCCCCCGAGGACCGCGCCGATGTATTGACCGCGGTCGATCACCTCACCGGCGGCCCTGTCGCTGTAGCCGAAGATCGGTCCGGCCAGGATCGTCAGCAACAGGCCGACGACGATGAGCGCACCGGTCGGCGCCAGCATGCCTACCGGCATCCTGCCCACGTCGTCCCGGTCGGCCAGTTCGATGTCCATGGTCTCGTCGGTGTTGTCCAGCAGAGCCGCCGGGGCCGGGCCCGACAGGTGTCCCTCGGGCGCGTCCTTCCGCGACCGCCAGAACGCCTTGGTCCACACCCGTGCCACCACGTAGAGCGTCAGCAGGCTCGTCGCGACGCTGCCCGCCACCAGGGCCCACGCCAGCACCGACCCGGATTGGGCACCGGCCTCCAGCAGCGCCACCTTGCCGATGAACCCCGAGAACGGCGGGATGCCACCGAGATTGAGCGCAGGGACGACGAAGACGAACGCCAGCAGCGGACTCGCGGCGGCCAGACCGCCGAGGCGCTCCAAAGTGGACGCGCCGGCTTGCCGCTCGATCAGACCGACGACGAGGAACAGCGTCGTCTGCACCAGGATGTGGTGTGCGACATAGTAGATCGCCCCCGACATCCCGAGGTGGGTCGACAGCGCGATGCCGAACACCATGTAGCCGATGTGACTGACCAGCGTGAAGGACAGCAGTCGCTTGATGTCGCTCTGGGCGATCGCGCCGAAGATGCCGATGATCATCGTCAGCAGACCCGCCACCAGGAGGACACGGTCCATCCCGCCGCCGGGGAACAGCAGCGAATGGGCGCGGATGATGGCGTACACACCGACTTTGGTGAGCAGGCCGGCGAACACCGCAGTGACGGGCGCGGGCGCGGTGGGATAGGAGTCGGGCAACCACGCCGACAGCGGGAAGACCGCCGCCTTGATGCCGAACGCGACCAGCAGGACGGCGAACAGCGCCATCCGGGTGCCTTCGGGCACGTCGTCGAGGCGGACCGCGATCTCGGCCAGGTTCAGCGTTCCGGTGGTGGCGTACACCAGCGCGATGCCGAACAGGAACACCAGCGACGACACCATCGACACCATCACGTACGAGATGCCTGCGCGCACCCGTTCCTTGCTTGCCCCGATGGTCAGCAGCACGAAGCTCGCGGTGAGCAGTACCTCGAAGCCGACGAACAGGTTGAACAGGTCACCGGCGAGAAACGCCATGAAGACGCCCGCCGACAGCACCAGGTAGGTGGGCAGGAAGATCGAAACCGGTTGCCGCTCATCGCCGTCCCGGATGCCCTGGCCGATGGCGTAGAACACGACGGCGAGCAGGACGATCGACGACACCACAAGCATCAGCGCCGACAACCGGTCCACCACCAGCGTCACGCCCAGCGGGCCCATGCCGGCCTCGGTGGACCCCCAGCCGCCCACCTGCAGCGCGAAAGTTCCGTCGCGGTCGGCCAGATACAACAAGGCGGCCGACACCGCGACGACCGTCGAGAGCGCGAGAACCACGATCGAGCGTTGAAGACGCGGCCGACGTCCGGCGATCAGCGTCGCCGCCGCCGCGAGCATGGGCACGAGGACCGGCAGCGGTGTGAGTACCGACGCGAACTGTGCGCCGATCATCGCGACCCCTCGTAACCGGGCAGTGCGTCGAGCTCGTCGGGCAGGTCGGTGTCGCGGGCGGCGTCGGGCACCAGGCGGTCCTCTTGTTCGTCGTCCTCCTTGCCGGAGAGCTGGGACACCCTGGTGTCCTCGGGGTCGTTGCCGACTTCCTCGATGGTGTTGATCCGGTACGAGCGGTAGGTCAGCGCCAGCACGAACGCGGCCACCCCCATGGTGATCACGATCGCGGTGAGGATCATGGCCTGCGCCAACGGGTCCGCCGTCGTCGTCTCCGTACCGCTGGTGCGGCCACGGACCGGCGGGTTACCCGACGGGCCGCCGGCATTGAGGATCAGCAGGTTGATCGCATTGCTGATCAGCAGGAGCCCCAACAACATCCGGGTGAGGTTGCGTTCCAGCAGCAGATAGACCCCGGCGCTGGTGAGCACCCCGATCAGGACGAGAGGGACGAGGTAGGTGGTCATCGCTGCCGCGCCATCCGGCCGGTCTGCGGGCGGGACTGTTCACTGAGCTCCACGTCGATGCGAGCCCCGAGGCTGCGCAGGACGTCGAGCACCAGACCGACCACGATCAGATACACGCCGAGGTCGAAGAACAGCGCAGTGACGAACTTGACGGTTCCGAGCACCGGAAGATCGACCTGGATGAGCGCCGACGACAGCACCGGGGCGCCGAGGAACAGGGAGGCGGCAGCGGTACCTGCCGCCAGCGTCAGGCCCGCACCCAGGATCTTGCCCGCGTCCAGCGGCAGCGTCTCGCCGAGTTCGTAACGTCCACCCGCCAGGTAGCGCAGCACCAGCGCCAGCCCCGCCATCAGGCCGCCGGCGAATCCGCCCCCGGGGACGTTGTGGCCGGCGAAGAAGAAGTACGCCGACAGCACCATCATCACCGGGAAGATGAGCCGGGTGGCGACCTCGAGCACGAGCGAACGGTGCCGCGGGTCACGCAGTCCGCTGCCGCGCAGCCAGATGATGTCGCCGGCGGCCGGGCTGGTGTTGAAGGATGTGGGCAGCCGCCCGATGTCGGGCTGCCCTGCGTCGGAGACTCGGGGCGCGGCACCGAAACGCCTGCTGCGGAACACCATCGACGCGACCCCGGTCGCGGCGACGAGGAGCACCGAGACCTCGCCCATGGTGTCCCAGGCGCGGATGTCGACGAGGATGACGTTGACGGTGTTCGAGCCGTGGCCCAGCACGTAGGCGGCCTCGGGCAGCAGCTCCGCGATGGGCCGGCCGGTGCGGGCGGCCATCGCGAACGCCGCCAGCGTGGTGACCGTCGCGCCGACCGCGACGGCGAGCGCGGCCCGCGGAACCCGGAAGCGGGTGTTCTCGGCCCGGCTGGTCTCGGCGGGCAGGGTGCGCAGCACGAGGACGAAGGCCACCAGCGTCAACGTCTCGACCAGGAACTGGGTCAGTGCGAGATCCGGTGCGCCGTGGAACGCGAAGATCGCCCCGCAGCCGTAACCGGTGACGCCGACCAGCAGCACCGCCGCGAGACGGTTGCGCATGACCACTGCCGCCAGCGCAGCGGCCACCATCAGCAGGCCGACCACCACCTGCGGCGGGGAGTCCCACAACTCGAACTGCGGCCGGTCGCGGGCACCCAGGGCCAGCACGCCGAGCGGAAGCAGCACCAGCGTGACGAGGATGAACGACTGCGTCTGCGGCAGCGAGCCCCGCTGGGTGAGGGCGGTCAGACGCACCGAGAGCACGTCGGCGCCGCGGATGACCGCGTCGTAGATGCGGTCGGCGTTGCCCAGCGGCACGAAGTCCGCGCGGGCGCGGCGCAGACGCTTGCGCCCGAAGTAGACGCCGATACCGGCCGCCAGCACCAGCACCGAGAGCAGGAGCGGCAGGTTCACCCCGTGCCACAGCGCCAGGTGGTAGTCACCCGTGTACCCCAGCGGGTCGGGCACCGTGTCGCTGTAGTTGCGCAGCACGGTGTCGAGCGGCTTCGGCCACAGGCCGAACAGCAGCCCGGCGGCGGCCAGGATTGCGGGCGGGATCAGGAAGCCGAGCTCCGGACGGTGCATCTCCTCGACTCGGGTGCTCGGATGGGGCAGGCCTTTGCGGCCGAATGCGCCGAACACGAACCGCAGGCTGTAGACGGTGGTCAGCACCGAGCCCAGCACGATGCCGGCGAGTACGAACGGTGACGCGGCACCCAGATACGGGCTGTGCAACACGGTTTCGAAGTCCGCCTCCTTGGCGACGAACCCGAAGAACGGCGGCAACGCCGCCATGCTCGCGGCGGCCGCGCACCCGATGATCAGCAGCGGCCTGCTGCGGTCACCGAGCCAGGCCAGCCTGCGGATGTCGCGGGTTCCGGTGGCGTGGTCGATGATGCCGACGGTCATGAACAGCGCGGCCTTGAACATCGCGTGCGCGCACAGCATGGCCAGGCCGGCGAGCATCATCTCGCTGCCGCCGACGCCCACCATCACGGTGATGAAGCCCAGCTGGCTGACGGTGCCGAAGGCCAGGATGAGCTTCAGGTCGTACTCGCGGATCGCGCGCCAGCCGGCCAGCAGCATCGTCAACAGGCCGAGGGTGACGACGGTCGGCCGCCACTCGGGGCTGTCGGCGAACCCGGGCGTCATCCGCGCGATCAGGTAGACGCCGGCCTTCACCATCGCGGCCGCGTGCAGGTACGCGCTGACCGGGGTGGGCGCGGCCATGGCGCCCGGCAGCCAGAAGTGCATCGGCACGATCGCCGACTTCGACAGCGCGCCGACGAGGATCAGCACCACGGCCACCGACGCCGCCAGACCGGTGGGCGGGTCGGCGATCAACTCCGACAGCAGGAATGTCCCCGCGATGTTGCCGATCACGACTATGCCGACCAGCATCGCCAGCCCGCCGAACGTCGTCACCAGGAGTGCCTGCATCGCCGACCGCCGGCTCGTCGCGCGTTCGGCGTAGTGCCCGACCAGCAGGAACGACAGGACGGTCGTGATCTCCCAGAACACGTAGAGCACCAGCATGTTGTCGCTGGTGACCAGGCCGAACATGGCCCCGGAGAACGCCACCAGTTCGGCGGCGAAACTCGGCAGGCGCTTCTCCTTGTGCCCGTCGTGATGGTGGAAGTAGTCGGCGCAGTAGAAGAGCACCAGCGCGCCGATCGCGAGCACCAGCACGCTCATCACCGCGGCGAGCGCGTCGAAGCGCAGGGTGATGTCCATCGACAGTTCGGGCACCCAGGACACGTCGACGGTGTGCGACTGACCCTTGGCAGGCCAGTTCAGCACCACCCAGAACAGCGAGCCCAGCGGCACGAGCGCCAGCGGATAGAACGCCATCCGGCCCCAGCGGTACACGAGGAGCGGCGCCAGCAGGGTGGCGACTGCATGGGCAGCGAGGATGGCGAGCATGGCTCCGTCTCGTCGTGGGCGGCACGCTGTCGGGCGGGCTTACCGTCGGGCAGGGTGGACAAAGGTGTCAGCCGTACTGACTCTGGAGTCACTCCAGTCTACGGGTGCCCTGGACCATCGCCTCGATGTGCTCCTCGACCCCGGACGCCGCGACGAACAACATCTCGTCGCCCGCGCGCAGCACGTCGTGCGGTTCGGGAATGATCAGCCGGTTGCCGCGGACCACCGTGACCAGCGCGCTGTCCCGCGGCATCGCGAGGTCGCGCACCTGCTGGGCCACCAGCGGGCTGTCCTCGGGCAGCGTGAACTTCGCGACGTTGGTGGCGCGCTGTCCGAGGTCGCCCCGCGACTCCCTGCCGAGCGCCATCAGACGGATCAGGTGCCCGACGTCGATGGCGCCTTCGATCGCGGCCACGATCGCCAGCGGAGTCGAGACCGCCACGTCGACCCCCCAGGCCTCGGTGAAAAGCCACTCGTTGCTGGCCTCGTTGATCCGGGCGACCACGCGGCCGATGCCGAACTCGGTCTTGGCCAGCAGGGCCATCGCGAGGTTGGCCTTGTCGTCTCCGGTGGCCGCGATCGCGACGTCGCAGATCTGAAACTCGGCTTCCTCGAGCGACGCGATCTCGCACGCGTCGGCCCACAACCACTCGGCACCGGGGACCGTCGCGGGCTGGTAGCGGTCGAACTCCTTCTCGATGACGAGAACCTTGTGGCCGTACCCGACCAACTCCTGCGCGACGGACCGGCCGACCGCGCCGGCACCCGCGACGGCGATCCGCATGTCGTCTCCTTCACCGCCGAGTCCAGCGCCGACAGTCCTGATTTACTTTGTCCGGTGACCCTGCACCAGCTCTACGTGGCGCTCATGATCGGCGGCGTCGTGCTGCTGGCGAGCATCGCCGCCACCCGGCTGGCCACGGGAATCGGCCTGCCCAGCCTATTGCTTTTCCTCGGGGTCGGCGTGCTGGTCGGCGAGGACGGTCTCGGGCTGCCCTTCGACAACGCGCAGCTGGCACAGGATCTGGGCACGGCGGCGCTGGCGGTGATCCTGGTCGAGGGCGGTCTCACGACCCGCTTCAGCGACATCCGGAAGGTGCTCGCGCCCGCAGGCGTGCTGGCAACGGTCGGGGTCGCGGTGAGCACCGCGGTGACCGCAGCAGCTGTGCACTGGATTCTCGGGATGGACTGGCAGCTGGCCCTTCTGCTGGGGGCCGTGGTCTCCAGCACCGATGCCGCCGCGGTGTTCTCGGTGCTGCGGGTGGTGCCGCTGCCGAGGCGGCTCAGCGGCCTGCTCGAGGCCGAGTCGGGTTTCAACGACGCGCCGGCGGTGATCCTGGTGACGCTGTTCAGCGTCGTCCCGCTGGACCTCGACCCGGTGACGATCGTCGGGACGCTCGCCTACGAGCTGGCCATCGGCACGGTCCTGGGGCTCGCCGCCGGTGTGCTTGGCGCGATGGCGTTGCGGCGCATTGCGTTGCCCGCCACGGGGTTGTACCCGCTGGCGACATTCGGCCTGGGCATGCTCGCCTTCGCGGCGGCCGGCTCGGCGCACGGCAGTGGGTTCCTGGCCGCGTATCTGGCCGGTGTGGTGCTCGCGAATTCCGGTCTGCCGCACCGTTCGGCGACGCGCTCGTTCGCCGAGGGCGCCGGCTGGCTGGCCCAGATCGGGGTGTTCGTCATCCTCGGTCTGCTGGTGTCACCCGACGAGCTCCTCGACGAGGTGGTGCCGGCCATCGTGGCGGGGCTGGTGTTGCTACTGCTGGCGAGACCGCTGTCGGTCGTGTTGTCGCTCATCGGTTTTCGTGTGCCGTGGCGTGAACAGTTGTTCCTGTCGTGGGCCGGTCTGCGCGGCGCCGTGCCCATCGTGCTGTGCACGTATCCGATCGTGGCCGGAGTGCCCGACAGCTGGCGACTGCTCAACATCGTGTTCATCCTCGTGGTGCTGTTCACGGTGATCCAGGGGCCGAGCCTTCGGCCGGTCGCCGAGTGGCTGCACCTGATCCCGCGCGACACCACGAGGGAGATCCAGGTCGACGCGGCACCGTTGGACGTGCTGGGCGCCGAGCTGTTGACGATGACGGTGTCGCCGGGGTCGCGGCTGCACAACGTCACGGTGCTGGAACTGAGGCTGCCCGATCCGAGCGTCATCACGCTGATCATCCGGGCCGGTCAACCGTTCGTGCCGCAACCGGTGACCCGGTTGCGGGTCGGCGACGAGCTGTTGATCGTGACGACGTCGGTGACGCGGGATCTGGCCGAGCGCCGGCTGCGGGCGGTCAGCCGGCGCGGCAAGCTCGCGTACTGGTTCGACGAGTACGGCGACCAGGCCTAGCGCACGAGGGGCACTCGCGAGTGTGCAGCCACGGTAGCGCGGGCAGCATTTCAGCTACCGGGAGTGCACGCTCGCGAGACGTCTGGCCCCCGGGCAGGCCGGAAACGCGTGCTTGATCGGCAGGGCGTGCGCGAGCACGCCGACGCCGGCGCCGAGGATCGGCCAGACCGGCCAGAAGTACCAGGACCCCGCGGTCAGCCCGACGGCGAGCCACACGGTGAGCACGATGACGACCATGGCCAGGTAGCCCGCCAGGTGGACGTGGACGCCGCGGCGGGCCGCGGCGCGGCGGGCGGCCATTCGTCGGGGGTCGTTGCGGCGCAGCTCGGCTACCGGCAGATCGGATGTGAGTCGGCGCAGGTCGGGTGTGGTGCGTGCGTCGTACACCGTCTGCAGGCGGGACTCGTACTCGGCCATGTCCAGGTAACCCTGTGCCAGTGCCTGGCCGAGCAGGTCGGCGGTCATGTCGCGGTCGCGGTCGCCGGCGCGGAACGATGGAGTGGCGGCAGGTGTAGCGATGGAGCTCATGGTCCTCCCCAATCTTGACAATGACTAGTTTCGACGATGCCACGCGAACTAGTCAGTGTCAAGATGTTGATCGCGTCAGCGGGATTCGGCGAACGCGCGCAGCGATTCGACCTGGACGGGATCCAGCGACGGTCGCACGGTCTGGCGTGCCGTGGCCACATCGGAGGCGGTGACGTCGGCCGCGTCGATCGAGCGGCGCATCGCGGTCAGGGCGGCTTCCCGCAGCAACGCCACGCAGTCGGCGGCGCTGTAGCCGTCGAGATCGGCGGCCAGTGTCTCCAGGTCCACGGCTTCGGGCCCGTCCGAAGCCAGCGGCACGGATTTCCCTGCGGTCTTGAGGATCTGGGTGCGCGCCTCGGCGTCCGGCGGCTCGACGAAGACCAGCTTCTCCAGTCGGCCCGGCCGCAGCAGCGCCGGGTCGATCAGATCGGGACGGTTGGTCGCGCCCAGTACCACCACGTCGACCAGCGGCTCGATGCCGTCCAGTTCGGTCAGCAACGCGGCCACCACCCGGTCGGTCACCCCGGAGTCGAAGCTCTGCCCCCGTCGCGGGGCCAGTGCGTCGATCTCGTCGAGGAACACCAGCGACGGCGCGGAGTCGCGGGCCCGCCGGAACAGCTCCCGCACCGCCTTCTCCGAGGATCCGACCCACTTGTCCATCAGCTCAGCGCCTTTGACGGCGTGCACGGACAGCCGCCCCGAGCTGGCCAGGGCCCGCACCACGAACGTCTTGCCGCACCCGGGCGGCCCGTAGAGCAGCACGCCGCGCGGCGGTTGCACCCCGAGCCGCTGGAATGTCTCGGGGTGCTGCAGCGGCCACAGCACCGCCTCGGTGAGCGCCTGCTTGGTCGTGGCCATGTCGCCGACGTCGTCGAGGGTCACCGAGCCGACGGACACCTCCTCGGTCGCCGACCGTGACAGCGGCCGGATGACGCCGAGGGCACCGATCAGGTCCTCCTGCCGCAGCGCGGGCTTCTCGCCGTTCTCGCTGGCCCGCGCCGCGGCTCGCAACGCCGCCTCGCGCACCAGCGCGGCCAGGTCGGCGACAACGAAACCCGGTGTGCGATCCGCGATCTCGCTGATCTCAAGGTCGTCGGCGGGGACGTCGCGCAACAGCACCTCCAGCAGCTGCGCGCGCACCGCACCGTCGGGCAGGGTCAGACCCAGCTCGCGGTCGCACAGATCCGGCGCACGCAACCGCGGGTCGACATTGTCGGGCACCGCCGTGGTTGCCACGAACGCGACACCTCTGGTCGCGACCGCCGAGCGCAACTCGGTGAGGATCAAGGTGGCGACCGGCTCTGCGGGCACGGGGAGCAGTGCGTCGACGTCGGTGACCAGCAGCACGCCGCCGCCGTCGCGGACGGCGGCGACCGCCGAGGACACATTGGCCAGCCGGTCTTCGGGGCGCAGTGAACCGACCTCCGGCCCGTCGAGCTCGATAAGCCGCCTGCCCGCGCACACCGTCCGGACCAGGGTGGCCTTGCCGACCCCGGCCGGCCCCGACACCAGCACGCCCAGATTGGATGTGGCGCCCAGCTTTTCCAGCAGCTCCGGTTGGTCGATGGCGAGCTTGAGCCACTCGGTGAGGCGGGCCGCCTGCGCGTGTGAGCCCTTGAGGTCGTCGTAGCTCACCGCCGGTGTCGTCGACTCCGCGGATGTCGTGACCACATGCTGGCCGGTGCCTTCCGGCGGTGCGGCAGGCGTCGCCGTGGACGTGCCCCAGTTGACCAGTGAATTGGGTTGCACGCTCACGGGTCCCGCCGGGTCGACGGAGGTGACGGTCAGCAGCTCCGAGGTCCAGGTGATGCCCACCGAGGAGGCCAGCGCGGCGCTGGCCGCCGACGTCGAGGTGCCCGGGCCCAGGTCGCGGGGCAGCAGGGACACCGTGTCGCCGACCGTCATCACCTTGCCCAGCAGGGCCTGCCGTAGCGTCGCGGCGGTGATCGACTGCATGGCCAGCTTCGAGCCGCTCAGCGTCACGCACCGGGCGCCGTAGACCGTGACCGGGGCGACGAGCACCGAGGTGTCCTCGCGCAACCCGGCGTTGGACAGCGTCACGTCATCCAGGAGCGCCGTGCCCGTCGGCGTCCCCGGCGGAGCGATGCCGACCACCGCGGCGGTGGTGCGCGCACCGGTCAGCGACACCGCATCCCATTCCCGGATACCCAGGGCGGCAATCGCTTCCGGATGCAGTCGAACCACGCCGCGACGGGAGTCCAGCGCGGAGGTGTTCAGCCGCGCCGTCAGCGTCAGGTGTGCACGCGGCGGGCGGTGCTCGGCGGACTGGTGCAATTCGGACACGTCACCCTCTCGGTGGCCGACGCAGGCCCAGGCGCATCATCGAACGGCGGTGCGGCTGGGCCCGGCGGATCGCGCGCCGGGCGGCCCGCTGCTGACGCGGTTTGTCGTCCCACACCTCGGGGTGCTCGGACAGAAAACGCTTCGTGCGCATCGCGAACGGGATGTGGATGACGTAGGCCAGGATGATCGCCAGGATCACCAGGTACCCGTACAGGATCGAGGCCGCCACACCGATCGCCAGCAGGGCCAGCAGGGGCGCCACCATGTTCGGCGGTATCGCGAAGGTGTGGATCTTGCGCATCGGCAGCGTGCTGACGACCAGCAGCGAGACACCGATCATCCAGATCACCACCGCGGGCTCCGAGGTCCACCAGCCGTCGCCGAACTGCATCTTGGCGGCCAGCGGGCCGATCGCCCCGATCGCACCCGCCGGCGCGGGCATACCGGTGAAGTACTTCTTCTCGTAGGCCGGCTGCTCCACGTCGAGCATCGCGTTGAACCTGGCCAGCCGCAGCACGATGCACACCGCATACAGCAGCACCACGATCCAGCCGATGCGCGACGTGGACAGCAGCGTCCCGTACACGATGAAAGCCGGTGCCACACCGAAGTTCACGGCATCGGCCAGCGAGTCGATCTCCTCACCCATTCGCGACGTCGCCTTCAACGCGCGCGCCAGCCGGCCGTCGAGCGCGTCGAGGATCGCGGCGATCGCGAGGAAGGCCATCGCCTCCGTCGGGCGGTTGTCGAGCGCGAACTTCACCGCGCTCAGACCCAGGCAGATGGCGGCCACCGTCATCGCGCTGGGCAGGATGCGCACGCTGACGATGGGCGCCTTGATGCGGGGTCTCATCGCGGCAGCTCGGCCAGCACGGTCTCGCCGGCCAGCGTGCGCTGTCCGACGTCGACCAGGATGTCGGATCCGGCGGGCAGGTAGGTGTCCAACCGGGAGCCGTAGCGGATCAGGCCGTAGGTGTCCCCGAGGCCGACGGTGTCGCCGGGCTCGAGGTCGCAGACGATGCGGCGGGCCAGCAGGCCGGCGATCTGCACGGCGATGACCTCAGCGCCCTCCGGGCTGCGGATGACGATGCTGTTGCGCTCGTTGTCGGCGCTGGCGGCGGCCAGGTCGGCCGAGCCGAACAGTCCGGGGCGGTGTTCGACGGCGATCACCTCGCCGCCGAGCGGGGCGCGCTGCACGTGGGCGTCCAGCAGGGAAAGGAAGATGCTGATCCGCGGTAAAGGTGTTGCGGGGAGCCGGAGTTCGCTCGGCGGCACCGCCTCCTCGATCAGGCAGATCAGCCCGTCGGCCGGCGCGACGACCACGCCGGGCCGGGTCGGTGGGGTGCGCGGCGGGTGGCGGAAGAACGCGGCGTTGGCCGCCGCGGACGCGACACCGGCGTTGCGCAGCCAACGGGACTTCCGCCCGGCCAGCGCCACCGCGAGGCTGGCGCCCACGAACGGAAGGCCCGCCGGGTGCATCGGGGGTACGGACGTGCGAACCAGGGCCGCCAGGCGCGCTGGTCCTGTCTTGAGGTCGGGGCGTCTGGCCATCGTGTGGCGATTCTACGGCTCTACGGCCCGGCCGAGCCTCAGCGGAGGTCCCACAGCTGCACGCGCGAGCCCGCAGCCACCTCCGCGGTGTCCTCGTCGAGCTCCAGCAGGCAGTTCGCCGACGCCAGCCAGCGCAGGTGATGCGACGCAGGCGGCCCGTAGCCGGTGACGGTGTCGGTGACGGGGTCGAACACACCCCGCCGGAACTGCCGTTTGCCCCGCGGTGAGACCAGATCCTCGGTCAGCATCGCGGTGCGGCGCGGCCGCTCGGTGCGCGGCAGGCCCATCGCCGCGCGCAGTGCCGGGCGCACGAACACCTCGAACGACACCAGCGCGCTGACCGGATTGCCCGGCAGCGTGATGATGGGGGTCCCGTCGGCGCCGTCGTCGAGCAATCCGGCGCCCTGCGGCATGCCCGGCTGCATCGCGACCTTGACGAACTGCACCCCACCCTCGGTCAATGCATCCTTGACCACCTCGTACGCACCGGCGCTGACCCCGCCGGTGGTGATGACCAGGTCGGCATCGGCGCAGTGCCGGCGCAACACCTCCCGGAACGAATCGACGTCGTCGCCGGTCATCGGGGAGGCGACCACCTCACCTCCGGCGTCGCGCACCGCGGCGGCCAGCATCGCGCCGTTGGATTCGTAGATCTGCCCGGGCTGCAGCGGGCCACCCGCGGCGACCAGCTCCGTCCCGGTGGACACGACGAGCACCCGTTGGCGCGGGATCACGGTCAGCTCGGCCAGGCCCAGCGCGGCCGCCAGGCCGATGGCCGCCGGCGTGATGACCTGTCCGGTCTGCAACACCGTCGTGCCCGCGGTGACGTCCTCGCCGGCTCGGCGGATGTGCTGGCCCTGACGGGCCGCGGCCCGGATGGCGACGGTGTCGACGCCGCGGTCGGTGGCCTCGACCGGGATCACCGCGGTCGCGCCCGCGGGCAGCGGAGCACCGGTCATGATCCGGTGCGCGGTGCCGGGCCGCAGCGTCGGGATGTCGGTGCGGCCGGCCGGGATGTCCTCGGTGACGGGCAGCCGCACCGGGGTGTCGTCGGCGGCGGTCGCGATGTCCTCGGCGACGACGGCGTAGCCGTCCATCGCGGAGTTGTCGAAACCGGGCAGCGACAGCGGCGCGACGACGTCGCAGGCCAGCGCCAGGCCCAACGCGTCGGCGACCGGCACCGCCAGCGGCGCCCGCGCGGTGATCAGCCCGGCGACCACCCGCCGGTGCTCATCGACGGTGCGCATCAGAGGTCGTAACTCACGCCGGTCAGCTCCTCGGAGACCGTCCACAGCCGCTCCTGCACGTCCACGTCGTGGGACTTGCGGTTGGACTGCACCAGCACGGGATGACCGACCAACTCCCGCACTCCGGATGGTCCGTAGTACTGGCCGCCGCGCACGCCGGGGTCGGTCGCCGCCCGCAGCGTGGCCAGCGACCCGACCGCGGGACTGTTGGTGACCAGCCCGGCAAGCCAGGCGAAGCCGGGCAGCTGCGAGCCGGGGATGTGCCGCATCAGTTCGGTGTTCGAGATCCCCGGATGTGCGGCCACGGCGATCGTCGGTGCACCCTTGGCGGCCAGCCGGCGCGCGAGCGTGTAGGTGAACATCAGGTTGGCCAGCTTGGACTGCCCGTACGCGGCGACGCGGTTGTAGCTGCGCTCCCACTGCAGGTCGTCGAAGTGGATGTCGGCCTGAATGTTGTGGGCGATGGAGGCGACGCTGACCACCCGCGAGCCCTCCACGGGCAGCAGCCGGTCGAGCAGCAGGCCCGTCAGCGCGAAATGACCGAGATGGTTGGTACCGAACTGCAATTCGAAGCCGTCGCTGGTGGTCTGCTTCGGCGGGTACATCACCCCGGCGTTGTTGATCAGCAGGTCGATTCGGGGATGTGCGGCACGCAGGTCGTCGGCGGCGGCCCGCACGCTGGCCAGCGACGACAGGTCGAGTTCCTGCAGCATGACGTCGGCGCCCGGGTGAAGCTGCCTGATCCGGCTCACCGCCTGCCTGCCCTTGTCGAGGTTGCGCACCGCGACGACGACGCGGGCGCCCCTGCCCGCCAGTACCGCGGCGGCCTCGTAACCGATACCGGAGTTGGCGCCGGTGACGACGGCGACCCGGCCGGACTGATCGGGCACGTCGGCGGCGGTCCATTTCGAGCTCATGTCTTCAACTTACGGTCTGGGCGCGCAACTGGGACCGATGGTCGCGGCGCAACTAGGCTCGAAGTCGTGCACCTGGCCGAACCGGCATACCCGCCGAGCCGGAAAGCGCCGCTCGTCTGGGCCATCGGGGCCGCCATCCCGTGGATGTTCGCGGTGGCCGCACAGGCGGTGTGGTTCGTGGTCGACGGCCGGGTGCCGTGGCTGCACATGCTGGTCGCCGCGGGCACCGTGGTCGGCGCCGTCGTGTCGGTCGTCGTCGCGCCGCTGTGGCGCTATCGGGTGCACCGGTGGGATCTCGACGCCACCGCGGTCTACACCCGGTCGGGTTGGCTGGTGCAGGAGCGCCGCATCGCGCCCATCTCGCGGGTGCAGACCGTGGACACCTACCGGGGCCCGCTGGACCGGTTGTTCGGTTTGGCGAACGTGACGGTGACGACCGCGTCGTCGGCCGGGGCGGTGCGCATCGTCGCGCTGGACGTCGACGTCGCCGACCGGGTGGTGGCGCGGCTGACCGACATCGCCGCATTGGGCGCCGAGGACGCCACGTGACGCCGGAATGGTCCCGGCTGAGCCCGCGCATGCTGCTGGTGCATCCGGTGCACGAGGTGGTGCGCCAGATCCCGGTGCTGGTCGGTTCCCTGGTGCTCGGTTCGGCGACGGGCAACCCGCTGTGGGCGGTGGCCGGTGTGGCCCTGGTGATCGCCTACGGCCTGGCCCGATGGTTCACCACCACCTACCGCATCGGCGCCGACGACGTGCAGCTGCGCACCGGGGTGCTGCAGCGCAACGTGTTGTCGGTGCCGCGCAACCGGATCCGTTCGGTGTCCACCGACGCGCGGCTGCTGCACCGGCTTCTCGGGCTGACCGTGGTTCGGGTCAGCACCGGCCAGGAAGCAACGGGGGACACGTCTTTCGAACTCGACGCGGTGCCGGTGGCCGAGTTGGCCCGGCTGCGGGCGATCCTGTTGGCGGAGTCGCTCGTGCCGGCCGGGAGTGCCGAGCCCACCCGGGTGCTGGCGCGGTGGCAACCGTCGTGGTTGCGCTACAGCCCACTGACGTTCACCGGGTTGCTGATGATCGCCGCCGCGCTCGGACTCCTCTCGCATCCGGGAGTGTTTGGGGCCCTGCGTGATTCAGGCCTGGTCCGGAAAGGTGAACGAGCCGCGGAGAGCCTCGGGGTGCTCGGGGCGGTCACGGTCGTGGTCGCCGTGGTGCTGACCGCCTCGGTGGCGTTGTCGGTGCTGCAGTCACTGCTGAGCTACGGCAACCTGGTGCTGCGCCGCGACGCCGAGGTGCTGCATCTGTCCCACGGGCTGCTGCGCGTGCGTGAGCACACCTTCGACATGCGTCGGCTGCGCGGCGGCACGCTCCGCGAACCGCTGCTGGTGCGGCTGTTCGGCGGCGCCCGGCTGGACGCGGTGATGACCGGCGTCGCCGGCGCGGGGGAGGCCTCACAGCTGCTTCCGCCGTGCCCGCGCGGCACCGCCGAGGCGGTGCTCGCCGACCTCATCGACCGGCCTGACGCGGTGACGGGGCCTCTGACGGCGCACGGTCCGGTGGCGACGCGGCGCCGCTGGACGAGGGCCATGCTGGCGCCGGCCGCGGTGGTGGTCGGGCTGGCGGTGGTGTCGGTGGTCACTGACGTGCCGGGGTCGGCGTGGCTGGTGCCTGCGGTGCTGACGGTCGGCTGCGGGTTCCTGGCGTTCGACCGTGCCCGGTCGCTGGGGCATCGGGTCGGCGGAGGTTGGCTGGTGGCCAGGGCGGGCAGCCTGCAGCGCCGCCGGGACTGTGTGGCCGCGGCGGGCATCGTCGGGTGGACGGTGCGCCAGTCGCTGCCGCAGCGCCGTGCCGGGGTGGCCACCCTGGTGGCGGCGACCGCTGCCGGGGTGAAGCGCTACGAGGTGATCGATGTTCCCGCCGACCTCGCATGGTCGATCGCCGCGGCGACCTCCCCATGGGTGGGCGCGACGGCGTGGGCGCGACGCTAGTGGGGTCCGAGTTGCGCTCGAGCGTCGGCGGTTTACTGTCGCACCATGGCTATCGGTGGAGTGCTGTTCGACATCGATGGCGTGTTGGTGACCTCGTGGAAGCCGATCCCCGGTGCCGCCGAGACGCTGCGGACGTTGGCGGACAACCAGATCGCGTGCGCGTACCTGACCAACACGACCACCAGGACACGCGTGCAGATCGCCGATCTGCTGACCGAGGCGGGCATGGCGGTGCGCGCGGACGAGGTGATCACCGCCGCGGTGCTGACCGCCGACTATGTCCGTGACCGTTACCCGGATGCCCGCTGCTTCCTGGTCAACAGCGGGCAGATCGGCGAGGACATGCCCGGCATCGACCTCGTCTACTCCTCGGAGTTCAGTGGGCCACGCGCCCCCGACGCGCCGGACGTGGTGCTGCTCGGTGGCGCCGGGCCCGAATACAGCCATCTGACGCTGTCGTGGGTCTACGACTGGATGGCCCAGGGTGTGCCGGTGGTGGCGATGCACCGCAGCACCGCGTGGACCACGACCGACGGCCTGCGCATCGACACCGGCATGTACCTGATCGGGATGGAGCAGACCTCGGGCCGCAAGGCCACCGCGGTCGGCAAGCCCGCGCCGGAGGGCTTTCTGTCCGCGGCGGCCCGGCTGGGCGTGGATCCCGAGGAGATGTACATGGTCGGTGACGACCTGAACAACGACGTGCTCGCCGCGCAGGTGGTCGGTATGTCGGGTGTGCTGGTGCGTACCGGCAAGTTCCGTCAGGACACGTTGGATCGTTGGGCCGCCGACGAATTCGCCATGCAGCCGAACCACGTCATCGATTCGGTGGCCGACTTTCCCGCGCTGCTGGGTCTGTAGATGCGGTTCGGGCTGACCACCGCGCTGCCGCGCGACGGTGCAGCCGCCCGTGAGTTCGCGCAGCGTGTCGAGGCGGCCGGGATCGACGTGCTCACCTTCGCCGACCACCTCGCCCCGGCGGTGGCGCCGTTCAGTGGCGCGACGGCTGCGGCCGCCGTGACCTCGCGGCTGCATGTCGGAACCCTGGTGCTCAACAACGACTTCCGGCATCCGGTCGAGACGGCGCGCGAGGCCGCCGGTGTCGCCACCGTCTCCGACGGCCGCTTCGAACTCGGCATCGGCGCCGGGCACATGAAGTCCGAATACGATTCCGCCGGAATACCTTTCGACGGCGGCGGCACCCGGGTGTCGCGGCTCGTCGAGTCGGTCACCGTGCTCCGGGCACTGCTCCGCGGGGACGCGGTCGACTTCGACGGTGACCACTACCGGGTGCACGCCGCCGCGGGCGAGATCGTCGCGGCACCTGTGCACCGGGTCCCGATCCTGATCGGCGGCAACGGCACCCGCGTCCTGCAGCTCGCCGGCCGCATCGCCGACATCGTCGGGTTCGCGGGCATCTCACACAACCGGGATGCCACGCGGGTGCGGCTCAGTCACTTCGACGGCGCCGGGCTGGCCGACCGCATCGGCGTCGTCCGCGAGGCCGCGGGGGAGCGTTTCGCGCAGATCGAGCTCAACGCACTGATCCAGGCCGTCGTCGTCACCACCGACCGGCAGCGCGCCGCCGCCGAACTGGCGGCGGCCTTCGGAGCCGACCCCGAAACCCTGTTGTGCTCCCCGTTCGTGCTGCTCGGCACCCACGAGCAGATGGCCGAACAACTGCTGGCCCGCCGGCGCGAGTTCGGGATCGGCTACTGGACGGTGTTCGACGAACTGCCCGGGCGGGAGTCGGCACTGCCGGACATCAGCGAGGTCATCGCGCTGCTGCGATGAATTCGGCTACGCCGACAACTCGCGTTGCAGGACCCGCACCGCTTCGATGCGCTCCTGAAGCTGTTCGCGGGTCGCGGCGGCCACCGGCGGGCCACCGCAGCGGCGGCGCAACTCGTTGTGGATCCAGCCGTGCGGACGGCCGGTCCGGTGATGCGCCAGCGACACCAGGGTGTTGAGTTCGCTGCGCAGATCGCGCAACTGCCCGTGCGTCGTCTTCGGGACCGCCAAGCCTGATTCGGTGCGCTTGGTGAGTTGCTCTTCCTGCCTGCGCCGCAACAGGTCTCGCATCGAGTCGGCGTCCAGCAGGCCCGGGATGCCGAGGTAGTCGGCCTCCTCGTCGCTGCCCGCCGGCGTCGCGGTGCCGAACGACGACCCGTCGAAGATCACCTGATCGAGTTCGGCGTCGGCGCCGAGGTACTCGATCTTGTTCTCCTCCTCGCCCGGTTCGTCGCGCTTCTGTTCACGCAGTTCGGCGTCGAGCGGGTCCTCGAGCGGTTCGCGGTGCGGCTTGCCCAGCACATGGTTGCGCTGCGCTTCCATCTCACTGGCCAGCAGCAGCAGATTCGGCACCGACGGCAGGAAGATGCTGGCGGTCTCGCCGGGCCGCCGCGACCGCACGAACCGGCCGATCGCCTGCGCGAAGAACAACGGCGTGGACGCACTCGTCGCGTACACCCCGACGGCCAGCCGCGGCACGTCGACGCCCTCGGACACCATCCGCACCGCCACCAGCCACCGCGACGTTCCCGCCGAATACTCCGAGATCCGGTCGGAGGCGCCCTTGTCGTCGGAGAGCACCACCGTCGGCGCTTCACCGGTGATCTTCACCAGCAGGTCCGCGTACGCGCGGGCGGTCGTCTGGTCGGAGGCGATGATCATGCCGCCGGCGTCGGGCACGTGCTGACGCAGTCCCTGCAGCCGCTTGTCCGCCGCGGCGATCACCGCGGGCATCCACTCGCCCTTCGGGTCCAGCGCGGTCTTCCACGCCCGCGCCGTCTGCTCGGCGGTCAGCGGCTCGCCGAGGCGGGCGGCGTGTTCCTCGCCCGCGCTGTCACGCCAGCGGGCCTCTCCGGAGTACGCCATGAACATGACCGGCCGGACCACGCCGTCGGCGAGCGCGTCGGAGTAGCCGTACGTGTGGTCGGCCTTGGAACGGGCGAAGCCGTCGGGTCCGGTCTCGTAGTTGACGAACGGGATCGGGCTGTCGTCGCTGCGGAACGGCGTCCCGGTCAGCGCGAGCCGGCGGGTCGCGTCGTCGAACGCCTCCCGGATGGCGTCGCCCCAGCTCTTGGCGTCGCCGCCGTGGTGGATCTCGTCGAAGACGACGAGCGTCTTGCGGTTCTCGGTACGCACCCGGTGCCGGGTCGGGTGGCTGGCCACCTGCGCGTAGGTGACGACGACGCCGTGGTAGTCCGAGGAGGTCTGCGAGTTCGAGTTGGAGAACTTCGGGTCCAGCGCGATGCCGTGCCGGGCGGCGGCCTGGGCCCACTGGATCTTCAGGTGCTCGGTGGGCACGACGATCGTGACGGCCTCGACGGTGCCTTCGGCAAGCAGTTCGGCGACGATGCGCAGCGCGAAGGTGGTCTTGCCGGCGCCAGGGGTGGCCACCGCGAGGAAATCACGAGGAGCGGCCGACAGGTACTTCACCAGAGCCCGTCGTTGCCAGCCCCGCAACGCCTGGGTGCTGGGCGCTGCATCAGCCCGCACCCCGTGACTCCTTTCGATCGGAATGCAGTCTAGGGCAAGCGCTTCCGCGATCGCATCTCCGCGGCGTGTCCGGGGTACGGCGTGTCTGTCTGCGGGCTCGGCTCGGCTACTCGACGAAATGGTTGTCGTTCTTGATGAACCATTCCCGGCGTTCCTCGTCGGTCAGCTCACCCAGCTGGGCCAATCCCTCGAAATAGTGCTCGCGGGGTGCGCCGGGGGCGAACAGGATCAGGATCGACGCGGGCTCGTCGGCCTCGTTGCGGAACCCGTGGATGCCGCCCGGCGGCACATAGAGGAAGTCGTTGACGTGTCCGTCCACCCACTCGGTGCCGTTGTAGAGCGACAGCGTGCCCGACAGTACGAAGAACGCCTCGGACATGCCGCGGTGGAAATGCGGTCCCGGGCCGCCGCCCTTCGGCGAGATCTCCACCCGGTACAGCCCGTAGTCACCGTCCGTCGCCTGCTGGTTCGCCAGATAGTGGTACTGGACCAGGCCGAAGGCGTCATAGTCCGGCGGCTCGTCACCGCGCCTGAGCCAGGCGCTGACCTCGGGCTCGTCGGCGGTGTAGCGCGGCGGGGGATAGGGCGGCACGACGATGGACACGGTGTGGAGCCTATGCCCGGCGGCGAACGCTCCGCGCACCTGGCCGACCGCGATTGCGAACTCGCTGCGCCGTGACCGACAAGGTGAAACGCTTGCCGCATTGCTCGCCATCGCGCGCGGAGCAGGAGGACACCGGGATGGTTGTGGTCCGCAGGTGGCTGGTGCCCCTGATCGCCCTGGTGTCTGTGCTGCTGGGCATCGGGACGGCGGCCAACCCGGTCAGCGCGGCCGAGGAAGCCGTCTTGATCCCGGGAGCTTCCCCCTTCAAGCCGATCAACCCGTTTTATCCGATCATCGCCGCCACCTATCGGTATATCGGCATCAACCTCCACGATGACGCCGACGCGCAGTTGGTCGACTACTCGCAGAATCCGTTCTCCACCGACCGCGCGCTTCTGGACGGGGTCGAGCGGGCAGACGTCGCCGTCCGCGAAATCGACGGCCAAGTGGTCGTCATCGGAGAGTCGATGGGGAGCATGGTGGCGTCCAGACTCGCCGCGGAGCTGGCCCACAGCCCGGATCCCCCGTCGCCGGACGACATCAGGTTCGTCCTGATCGCTTCACCGGAAGAAGGCGTCGCTCAGTACTTCAAGGAGGGCACGCGCATACCGCTGCTGAACTACACGGTCAGCCGGGTCGCGCAGTCCCCCTACCCGACCACGGTCGTGTTCGGGGAATACGACGGCTGGGCCGATCCACCCGATCGACCGTGGAATCTGGTTGCGGTCGCCAATGCGGCGATGGGCTTGATCTACGTCCACGGACCGGCGATGTGGGACGTCGACCTCAGCGATGTGCCGCCCGAGAACATCACCGTCGACGGCACGGTCACCAGGTATTTCGTCCCGACCGAGCACCTCCCGCTGACGCGGCCGTTCCGTGACCTCGGCGTCCCCGACTGCCTGGTCGACGCGGCCGACCACATTCTTCGCCCCATCGTCGATGCCGGATACCGCCGTCACGACCAGCCCGGTGATTCGCGGCCGTACCTGTATGACGGCAGGATCCGCCGCGACGTTCCACCCGTGGTGCCCCTGCAACAGGGCGGCGACGACGGTGGGGGCGGCGCCGACGAGGAGAACGAGAACGCCGCCCAGCACCCCCAGGCCGACGGAGACGGCCGGCTCGACCGCGACGACCCGGATGTCTCTGAAGCCGCGGAGGACCCGGATGTCTCTGAGGCCGCGCAGGACCCGGATGTTTCCGAGTCCGCGGCGGACCGGGATGGGCGTGCGGTCACGCACGACCCGGATGTGCCCGAGTCCGGGGAGGACCCGGACTCGCGGGAGTCGACAAATGACTCGGCAGACGACTCCGCGCAACGACAGGAGGCGGGCGGGTGATCCCCGCTCAGGACAGCACGGGGACGGGGAAGGTGACCCCCGTCAACTCCTCGGAGACCGTCCACAGCCGTCGCTGCAGAGCCATGTCATACGACTGATTGCTGGAGGCCACGACGACAGGGTTACCACGCTGTTGGCCGATTCCGTCCGGTCCGTAGTACTGCCCGCCCAGCACGCTCGGATCGGTGGCCGCGCGCAGCGTCGGCAGCGCACCGGCCGCGGGGCTCTGCGCCAGCAACGGGGCGAGCCGGTTCAGGGCGGGCTGTAGGGCGGCGGGCAGGTTGCGACCCAACTCGGTGCTCGACGTCCCCGGGTGGGCGGCGACCGCGATCGTCTTGCCCCGCGGCGCCAGCCGGCGCTGCAGCTCGTAGGTGAACAACAGGTTGGCAAGCTTGGACTGGCTGTAGGCACCCATCCGGCTGTAGCTGCGCTCCCACTGCAGATCGTCCCAGTGGATCGCGCCGCCCATCTTGTGGCCGTTGCTGCTGACGGTCACGATGCGGGCACCGTCGACGTCGAGGAGTTTGTCCAGCAGCAGGCCGGTGAACGCGAAGTGGCCGAGGTGGTTGGTCCCGAACTGCAGCTCGAAGCCGTCGGCGGTGGTGCCCTTCGGCGTCGTCATCACGCCCGCGTTGTTGATCAGCAGGTCGATGTGGTCGAAGCGGCTCTTCAACGCGTCGGCGGCGCTGCGAATCGAGGCCAGCGAAGTCAGGTCGAGCTGCTGGACGTCGACGTCGCCCGCCATCTTCGCGGCCGCCTGCGCGCCTTTCTCGGTGTCGCGGACCGCGAGGACCACGCGGGCGCCGCCGGCGGCGAGGGCCTTCGCGGTCTCGAAGCCCAGGCCGGTGTTGGCGCCGGTGATGACGGCGGTGCGTCCGGTCTGATCGGGGATGTCGGCGGTGGTCCAGTCGGTCATGGGTGTCTCCTGGTGCTCGTAGACTGTTTAAGCGGGGCGTCAGCTCCGGTTGTTGACGACTATACGGAACGCGCGCCCCGCTTAGTGTTCGCCAGAAGGGAAATCGTGACCCGACCACTACGCGCCGACGCGGCGCGCAACAGGGCGCGGGTCCTCGAGGTCGCCTACGACACCTTCGCCGCGGAGGGGCTGGGCGTCCCGATCGACGAGATCGCGCGACGGGCGGGCGTCGGCGCAGGCACGGTCTATCGGCACTTCCCGACGAAGCAGGCGTTGGTTGTCGCCGTCGCCGAAGACCGGGTTCGCCGGATCGTCGACCACGCGCGAACCCTGCTGGCGGCCGAAGGCCCTGGTGAGGCGCTCTTTATGTTCCTGCGAGACATGGTGCGTAGCGCCGCGGCGGATTACGGTCTGGTCGACGCGCTGGTCGGGTACGGCCTCGACCTGGAGGTTGCGGCGCCGGGTGCCGAGGCTGCGTTCCTGGCGACGCTCGGCGAACTCCTGGCCGCGGCGCAACGTGCGGGCACCGTCCGCGCCGACGTCGACGTCGCAGTGATCAAGGCGCTCCTGGTCGTGTGCAAGGTGCCGCAGGTCTACGACGGCGAGGTATCCGAGCGGGTGGTCCGCGTGATCGAGGACGGCTTGAGGGTTCGGTCGTCGGTGTGATCCAACCTTGCACTCGCCCAGGTCGAGTGCTAAGAATGCAGTTGGCACTCGCGACCAGTGAGTGCTAGGTCGGGCCGGTGAGGCCGGGGCCGCATCTGCGAGCACAGCCCCGGTCGTCCGTCGCGGGCATCGATTCCGACCGACAAGACGTGCATCCCCAATCCGGAGGAAACACTTCGCAATGTCCAAGATTATTGCGTATGACGAAGAGGCCCGCCGCGGCCTCGAGCGGGGCCTCAACGCCCTCGCCGACGCCGTAAAGGTGACGTTGGGCCCCAAGGGTCGCAACGTCGTGCTCGAGAAGAAGTGGGGCGCCCCCACGATCACCAACGATGGTGTGTCCATCGCCAAGGAGATCGAGCTGGAGGATCCCTACGAGAAGATCGGCGCTGAGCTGGTCAAGGAAGTTGCCAAGAAGACTGACGACGTCGCCGGCGACGGCACCACCACCGCCACCGTGCTCGCACAGGCGCTGGTCCGTGAGGGCCTTCGCAACGTGGCCGCCGGCGCCAACCCGCTCGGCCTCAAGCGCGGCATCGAGAAGGCCGTCGAGAAGGTCACCGAGACGCTGCTGAAGTCGGCCAAGGAGGTCGAGACCAAGGAGCAGATCGCTGCCACCGCCGCGATCTCGGCCGGCGACACCCAGATCGGCGAGCTCATCGCCGAGGCCATGGACAAGGTCGGCAACGAGGGTGTCATCACCGTCGAGGAGAGCAACACCTTCGGCCTGCAGCTCGAGCTCACCGAGGGTATGCGCTTCGACAAGGGCTACATCTCGGGTTACTTCGTGACCGATGCCGAGCGCCAGGAAGCCGTCCTGGAGGATCCCTACATCCTGCTGGTCAGCTCCAAGGTGTCGACCGTCAAGGATCTGCTGCCGCTGCTGGAGAAGGTCATCCAGGCCGGTAAGCCGCTGCTGATCATCGCCGAGGACGTCGAGGGCGAGGCCCTGTCGACCCTGGTGGTCAACAAGATCCGCGGCACCTTCAAGTCCGTCGCCGTCAAGGCTCCGGGCTTCGGTGACCGTCGCAAGGCCATGCTGCAGGACATCGCGATCCTGACCGGTGGCCAGGTCGTCAGCGAAGAGGTCGGTCTGTCCCTGGAGACCGCCGACGTCGCGCTGCTGGGCACCGCCCGCAAGGTCGTCGTCACCAAGGACGAGACCACCATCGTCGAGGGTGCCGGTGATTCCGACGCCATCGCCGGCCGGGTGGCCCAGATCCGTGCCGAGATCGAGAACAGCGACTCCGACTACGACCGCGAGAAGCTGCAGGAGCGCCTGGCCAAGCTGGCCGGCGGTGTTGCGGTGATCAAGGCCGGGGCTGCCACCGAGGTGGAGCTCAAGGAGCGCAAGCACCGCATCGAGGACGCCGTCCGCAACGCGAAGGCTGCCGTCGAGGAGGGCATCGTCGCCGGTGGCGGCGTGGCCCTGCTGCAGTCGGCTCCTTCGCTCGACGAGCTGAACCTGACGGGTGATGAGGCCACTGGTGCCAACATCGTCCGTGTGGCTCTGTCGGCTCCGCTGAAGCAGATCGCCTTCAACGGTGGTCTGGAGCCCGGTGTGGTCGCCGAGAAGGTCACCAACCTGCCCGCGGGTCACGGCCTCAACGCCGCGACCGGCGAGTACGAGGACCTGCTCAAGGCCGGCGTCGCCGACCCGGTGAAGGTCACCCGCTCGGCGCTGCAGAACGCGGCGTCCATCGCGGCGCTGTTCCTCACCACCGAGGCCGTCGTCGCCGACAAGCCGGAGAAGGCCGCCGCACCTGCGGGCGACCCGACCGGTGGCATGGGCGGCATGGACTTCTAAGTCCCTGTACCGAGGAAGCCCGGCGTTGCGTGAAGCAGCGCCGGGCTTTTTCGTGCGACTTCGGCGCGTTCGTGCACCCGTGGCGCCGCGTTTCGCGCCGGAATCGAGGGTCCTCAGCCGTTGAGCGGTACGCAGTCGTCCCCGCATCCGGACACGGACGGTGGCGAGTCGGGTTTCGGCTTGCGGTGCAGCACAGCGCTGTTGGGCTGCACGCGTATGCCGTTGCCGTCGACCTCGGCGCGGCCGTCGATGATCAGCGTGTACCCCCCCGGCTCGCGCGGCGGCCAGACCAGCGTGACGTCGGGGTGCGCCGCGGCGTTCCTGCCGGTGCGGGTGCCGACGGACGCAATGCGCACGCCGCCGCCGCTCAGTACGGGGTCCACGGCGACGGTGTGTGCGCGGTAGTCGTCACCGACGGTGACGAGGTAGGCGAAGGAGAAGTTGCCGAGTGTCTCGGCGAGCCGGTCGAGATCCACCTTCACGCTCATACCGTGAGACTACGGGCCGGGAACGTCACAGGCGCCCGCTGTCACCGTCGCTGTCCAATCAGCATCCGGCACTGCGCAAATCAAGCTGACGCGGGCGCGGGCTGCCGGCCCCGGATGAGCTTTCCCGGGCGGGCCGCGGTGGGTTGGCCGTTCTCGGCGATCACCTCTCCGGAGACGATCGTGGCGACGTAGCCGTCCGCGGTCTGGTCGAGGCGCCGCCCGCCGGCGGGCAGATCGTTGACGATGACCGGCTTGTGCAACGTCAGCGCGTCGGCATCGATGACGTTGAGGTCGGCCTTGTAGCCCACCGCGATCCGGCCGCGGTCGGCGAGCCCCGCCACCCGGGCGGGGACCGAGGTCAGCTCGCGCACGGCGTCCTGGACCGACAACCGACCTGTGGCCCGGTCGCGGACCCAGTGCGTCAACATGTAGGTCGGGAAGCTTGCGTCGCAGATCATTCCGTAGTGCGCGCCGCCGTCGCCGAGGCCGAGCACCACGTCGTCGCGGCGGATCAGCTCGGCGACGGTGTCCAGGGATCCGTCGCGGAAGTTGGCCAGCGTGACCAGAAGCATGGCGTGCCCGTCGTCGTCGAGGAGCCGGTCGTAGGCCTCCTCGAGCGGGCTGACCCCGCGGGCCTGGGCGCGGGCGCCGATCGAATCCGACGGTGACGGTTCGTAATTCGGCGGTTCGCCGAGGGGGAACATGTAGTTCCAGGCCTGGGCGGCGAACATCAACGGGTGGCCGTCGGATTCCGGCTTGTCGTTCAGGATGCGTTCCCGCACTTCGGGTTTGCGCATCTGCGCGACCCTCTCGGCCAGCGGAAGCGCCGCGATCTCCCGGTACGACGGGTACATAACGAACGGATTGCCGGACAGCTCCAACCCCAACATCAGACCGATCGGACGCGGGAAGATCTGGGCGCTGATGTGGCCGCCGTTGCTGTTGGCCTTCTCCACCATCCGCAACGCGTCGAGGAAGAACGGGTCACCGGCGTTGCCGATCGCCAGCGTGAATGTGACGGGCAGGCCGACATCGGCGGCCACGTCGAACACTGTCTGCAGCACCGGCTCGTAGTCGCCGGCCACCAGGTCGGGGACGAACTGGATCAGCCCGCCGCCGGCGTCGTCGACACCGCGGGCGATCGCCTCGATCTCGGCGCGATCGGCGTCGTAGCTCGGGATCGGTCGGCCGCTCTCGGTCTTGTGCAACGTGAACCTCGAGGACGCGAATCCCAGCGCGCCGGCCTGCACCGCCTCGGCGGCCAGCTTGCGCATCATCGCCAGGTCCTCGGGGCCGGCCGGCTCACGGTCGACCCCGCGCCGGCCCATCACGTACACCCGCAGCGGCGAATGCGGCAGGAACGCGGCCACATCGATATCCCTGGCCCCCGCGTCCAGTGCGTCGAGGAACTCCGGGAACGTCTCCCAGTGCCACGGCAGACCGTCGACCATCACCACACCGGGGATGTCCTCGACACCGGCCATCACGTCGACGAGCACGTCGTGGTCGGCGGGCCGGCACGGCGCGAAGCCGACTCCGCAGTTGCCCATCACGGCGGTGGTGACGCCGTGCGCCGAGGACGGGGTGAGCCGGTCCGACCAGATGGCCTGCCCGTCATAGTGGGTGTGCAGATCCACGAAACCGGGAGTGACGAGCAGCCCGGTCGCGTCGATCTCCCTGGCGCCGGCCGCGTCCACGGTGCCCACCGAGACGATCACGCCGCCCCGGACGGCGACGTCCCCGGTGAACGGCGCACCCCCGAGGCCGTCGACGACGGTGCCCCCGCGAATCACAAGGTCATATGTCATACCCCGAATGTACGGTGATCCCATGATCGACCACTTCGGAATCAACTGCGCGGACTGGGAGACGTCGAAAGCGTTCTACGACAAGGTTCTCGGCGTGCTGGGTTATACGCGGCAGATGGATTTTCAGGTTGCCGTCGGGTACGGGGTCGAGGGCAAGCCCGACTTCTGGATCGCCGACATGAGCTCCGGCGACGCCGCCGGCCCGAACCGCGAGGTCCATATCGCGTTCCAGGCTGCCGGTGTCGAAGCCGTGCAGGCGTTCTACGACGCCGCGCTGGACGCCGGCGCGGAGTCGCTGCACGCCCCCCGGCTGTGGCCCGAGTACCACCCGGGCTACTACGGCGCGTTCGTCCGCGATCCCGACGGCAACAACGTCGAGGCCGTCTTCCACGGGGCGTAGCTTGGCGGACATGGCCGAAATAGATGCCGCCCGGGAGCTGCTGCGCGACTCGTTCACCCGCCTGATCGAGCACGTGGACGATCTCACCGAGAACCTGACCGACGAGGTGGCCTACTACCGGCCGACGCCGCAGGCCAACACGATCGCGTGGCTGATCTGGCACAGCGCCCGCATCCAGGACGCCCAGCTGTGCGACGTCGCGGGCATCGAGCAGGTGTGGTTCCGGGACGGTTGGGTCGACAGGTTCGCCCTGGACCTGCCCCGTGATGCGCACGGCTACGGGCACACCCCCGAGGATGTGGCCAAGGTGCGCGCGTCGGCGCAGCTGCTCGCCGGTTACTACCACGCGGTACACAAACTGTCGCTGGAGTACGTGGCATCGGTGTCGGCCGATGAGCTCGCCAGGGTTGTCGACGAGCGGTGGACGCCGCCCGTGACGGCGAGCGTGCGGCTGGTCAGCATCATCGACGACGCGGCCCAGCATCTGGGACAGGCGGCCTACATCCGGGGGCTCGTGCGCTGAGGCCGCTGATCCGGTGGTGGCCGCTCGCCGGGCTTGCCGCGCTCGTGCTTCTCGGCCTCGCCGTCGGAAAGGGCTCGACGCCGGTCGATGACTGGTTCCAGGAGCTCGGCATGCGCCACCCGGACCTCGGGCGGCTGCTGGTGTTCACCGACAGCCGGGTGGTCGTCGCCGCGTATGTGGCGGTCGTCGCGGCGGCCCTCCTCCGGCGTCGGTGGCGGCTGGCGGCGATCGCGGCGGTGACACCGATGGTCGCGGTCGCGGCGGCCCGGTTCGGCAAGCGCGCGTTCGGCCGGTTGAAGGACGGAGAAGTGTGCTTTCCCAGCGGGCACACCACGGTGACGGTCGTCGTGCTGGCGATGGCGGTGCTGCTGGTCGGCGTCGCCGCCTGGGCCGTGGTCGGGGCGGCGGTGATCATGGCCCTCGCCGTGGTCGGGCAGGCCGTCTCCTACCACTACTTCACCGACGCGATCGGGGCGCTGCTGCTCGGAACCGCGCTGGTGTGCGCGGCCGTGTCGGCGGCCAGAATTGACAGGCGTCAATGCGGCTGCGAGCTGGATCACAAAAATCGTTAGCATGGGGTTCATGACAGCGACGTCTGACGTGCAGCCGCCCCATACGTTCACCGGCACCGGAACCATCAGGAACCCGGCCACCGGAGCGGTCGCCGGCGAGGTGCGCTGGACCGACCCCGCGGACGTGGCCCGGCTGGCGGCCGGCCTGCGCACCGCGCAGCGGGAATGGGAGACCCGCGGCCCCAAGGGACGCGCGAAGGTGCTGGCCCGCTACGCCGTATGGCTGGGTGAGCACCGCGACGAGATCGAGCGGCTGCTCATCGCCGAGACCGGGAAATCGGCCGCCGACGCGGCCCAGGAAGTGCCGCTGATCATCATGATCACGTCCTACTACGTCAGGACCATGGCCAAAGCGCTGGCGCCGGAAACCCGGCCGGCGTCGCTGCCGTTCCTGTCGATCAAGAAGATCACCGTGCACTACCGGCCCCGGCCCGTCGTCGGGATCATCGCGCCGTGGAACTACCCGGTCGCCAACGCACTGATGGACGCCGTCGGAGCGCTGGCCGCGGGCTGCGCTGTACTGCTCAAACCCTCCGAGCGCACCCCGCTGACCGCCGAACTGTTGTTGCGCGGCTGGCTGGATTCCGGCGGCCCCGACGTGCTGGCGCTGGCCCAGGGCGCACGCGAGGTGTCCGAGGCCGTCATCGACAATTCCGACTACATCCAGTTCACCGGCTCCACTGCGACCGGGGTCAAGGTGATGGAGCGCGCGGCGCGCAGGCTCACGCCGGTCAGCCTCGAGCTCGGGGGCAAAGATCCGATGATCGTGCTCGAAGACGCCGACATCGACCTCGCCGCGCACGCCGCGGTGTGGGGCGCGATGTTCAACGCCGGGCAGACCTGCGTGTCGGTCGAGCGGGTGTACGTGCTGGAGCAGGTCTACGACCAGTTCGTCGCGGCGGTGGTGCGCGATGTCGAAAGCCTCAAGATGGGCGCGGGGGAGGGCAACGCGTTCGGCGCGCTGATCGACGACAGCCAGGTCGAGATCACCGCACGCCACGTCGAGGACGCGCTGGCCAAGGGCGCCAGGGCACTGACCGGCGGCAAGCGCGGTGCCGGGCCGGGCAGTTTCTACGAGCCCACAGTGCTCGTCGACGTCGACCACTCGATGGCGTGCATGACCGAGGAGACGTTCGGCCCCACCCTGCCGATCATGAAGGTCTCCTCCGTCGAGGAGGCCGTCCGGCTGGCCAACGACAGCCCGTACGGCCTTTCGGCCGCCGTCTTTTCCAGGGATGTCGATCGCGCGAAGGCGGTTGCGCTACAACTGGATTGCGGAGGAGTCAACGTCAACGACGTGATCTCTAACCTGATGTGCACCACCGCCCCGATGGGAGGCTGGAAATCGTCGGGGATCGGTGCGCGCTTCGGCGGTCCCGAAGGCCTGCGGAAGTACTGCCGGATCGAGACGGTGGTCAGTCCGCGCACGAACGTCGGAGCGGGCGGCAACTACTACAACAACTCCTTGCGCGCCCTGAAGCGGATGAACAAGCTGATGACCAAGCTCGCGCTGATCCGGCCGCGACGCGTGGCGAAGTAGCACACCCCTGCTGTTCACCGGCGCGTCACCGTCCGGTACGCGGCGATCGGTAACTTGCGCCCGTGACTCTGGACAACCCCGGCCGAACCGTCGGCTCGGCCGACCCCAGCCGACTCGTCGGCTCGGCCGACCCCAGCTACATCGTCGTCGACGACGACGATGACGACCCGGTACTGCTGCTCCAGCCCAGCGGTGAGGTCGTCGACACCTGGCGTGAAAACTACCCGTACGACGAGCGGATGACCCGGCCCGACTACGAGGAACAGAAGCGCCTGCTGCAGATCGAGTTGCTGAAGCTGCAGAAGTGGAGCCAGTCGCACGGGCACCGGCACGTCATCGTGTTCGAGGGGCGCGACGCGGCCGGCAAGGGCGGCACCATCAAGCGGTTCATGGAGCACCTCAATCCCCGCGGCGCGCGGGTGGTGGCGTTGGAGAAACCCACGGAGAAGGAACGCACCCAGTGGTACTTCCAGCGGTACGTCGAGCATCTGCCGTCGGCCGGTGAGATGGTGCTGTTCGACCGGTCCTGGTACAACCGGGCCGGTGTGGAGCGGGTGATGGGCTTCTGCACGCCCAAGCAGCACGCCGAATTCATCAGGCAGGTGCCGCTTTTCGAGCAGATGCTGGTCAACGACGGCGTCAGCTTGACCAAGTTGTGGTTCTCGGTGACAGCCTCCGAGCAGCGCACCCGCTTCACGATCCGCCAGGTCGACCCCGTGCGGCAGTGGAAGCTCTCGCCGACCGACCTCGCCTCGCTGGACAAGTGGGACGACTACACCGCGGCCAAAGAGGACATGTTCGCCTGGACGGACACCGAGGCGGCACCGTGGACCGTGGTCAAGAGCAACGACAAGAAGCGCGCCCGCATCAACGCGATGCGCCACGTGCTGAGTAAGTTCGACTACGACAACAAAGACCACGAGGTCGTGGGCCGGCCCGACCCGCTCATCGTGGGGCGCGCGCTTTCCGACTGACCGGAAGGTCGGGCCGCGTCCCGGAGCCGCCCCGGCGGCGACCTTCAGCAGGTGGCCGCCCCGGGCGGCGTCCTGCCGCAGGTGGCCGCCCCGGGCGGCGACCTGCCGCAGGAGACAGGAGGACGCGTCCGTGCGCTTTTTCGCCGCGTTGCTGCTGTGGCTGCTCACGACGATCGCGTTGGCCGCCGCGGTCCCCACGGTGTGGGCGCAGACGCACATCGTCGGCGAGGACGGCTATGCCGCGCTGGCCGCCTCGGCGGCCAGGGACGGGCGGCTGCAGGAGGCGATGGCCGCCGAGCTGACCACCCAGGTCGTCTCGTTGGGCGCCGACAACGGATACTCGCTCAACCCCGACCTGGTCCGGCGGGTGGCTGACTCCTACACCCGCAACTCGGGATTCCCCGGCCAGTTCGCGCAGGCCAACCGGATCGCACACCGGTGGATGTTCACCGGTGCCGTACCCAGCGGCAACTCCACCGACGAGTGGCTCATCGATGTGGCGCCGATGTTGTCGGATCCGTCGTTCTCGGCCACCCTCGGCACTCTGGATCTGCAGATTCCCCCGACGCTGACGGTGCCGATCACGGTGGATTCACCCGAGCTGCAACCCGGCAAGCTACGCGCGCTGGCCACGTGGGGACCGTGGGTCAGCATCGGCGCCGCCGTCGTCACCGGCATGTTCGGGTTGTTGACGCTCGCTGCGGCCAGGTCACGCGGCAAAGCGCTTACCGCGCTTGGTGTTTCAGCGCTGCTGGTGGGAGCTGCCGGATGGGCGGCGATCGAGGTCGGCGGCCGTTTCGTCGACGCCGGCCTCGATCGGACGACCGGCAACATCCGGACGGTGGCCGAGGTCATGGTGGCTTCGGCCGAGGCCAGCCTGCACCAGTGGCTGAACTACACGCTGATCGCCGGCGGTGCGCTGGTGCTGCTCGGGGTGATCGGCGCGGTGCTGGGCGGGCTGTTGCGGGGACCGGAACGGCGCTGAGCGTCGGCTACCCTCGGAACCGAACGAACGCGAAAGGCTGCTCGTTGGCAACAGATGGCACCGCCGATCTCGACGGTCTCGCCGGTTGGACCGTCGACCTCATGGAGCGCCTCGGTGGGCCGGGCGCCGGCCTGGCTGTCTTCCTCGAGAATGTCTTTCCGCCTCTTCCGAGCGAAGTGATCCTGCCGATGGCCGGATTCGCCGCACGGCTCGGTCAGTTCTCGGCGCCGGAGGCGATCATGTGGACCACCCTCGGCTCGGTCCTCGGCGCGTGGCTGATCTACTTTGTCGGCGCGCGGCTCGGCCGCGAGCGGATGCGCAAGCTCGTGACGAAGATCCCGCTGGTGGACGCCGAGGACGTCGACAGGTCGGCGGAATGGTTCGCCCGCCACGGCACCAAGGGCGTGTTCTTCGGCAGGATGCTGCCGTTCTTCCGCAGTTTCATCTCCGTCCCGGCGGGCACCGAACGGATGAACTTTGCCGTCTTCACCGTGTTCACCGCACTGGGCAGCCTGATCTGGAACAGCGTGTTCGTCGGCGCTGGCTACACCCTCGGGGCTAACTGGCACCGCATCGAGCCCTACGCGTCGACGTTCCAGTACGTCGTCCTGGCTGCCATCGGCATCATCGTCATCCGGTTCATCGCCTCTCGGCTCCGCCGCCGGAAGCCGGCCGCGGATCCGGGCGGTAGCCGAGGTCATGGCGATCCACACTGAGGCGGGCGGGATTTCTCGCCGAAATTGCATTCCGGCAGGCTCGCACTCGAAACTCCACTGCCTACATGCAATCTCGGCGGGTCAGGTGTTCTTGGCGACGAACCGGCGCAGCAGCGGCCAGCCCGCGGCGGCGTTGAAGACGACGCCGCCGATCAGGTACGGCCACCAGGTGCCGTTTGCGCAGGCAACCCAGAATGCCTTGGCCGCCCAGTACGGCGGAAGCACGCCGAACGCCAGGTTCCACGCGGAGTCGACGAACCAGGGCAGGCAGGGTATTCCGGCGATGAGCAGGCCCAGCAACCGCAGCATCGCGATCCCCTGCACCTTGTTGCTCGCCACCGCGACGATCAGCAACATCGTCACCACCGACGACAGCCCGGCGACCATCCCGATCGGGATCAGCGGCCACACCACCGAAGACGGCAGCAGCCCGGTCAACGGGATCGTCACCGCCACATAGGCAGTGGTGACGGCGACGACGGTGGCGGCCCGGTAGCCGAAGAAACTCGCCAACGTCACCGGGGTGACGCGCAGCGCCGTCAGCGTGCCCGCGTCGATCTCGTCGAGCACCAGAAACGCCGCCAGGCCACCGACGATGATGATGCTGGTCAGCAGCAGCAGTCCGGTGACCACCAGCGGGTAGTAGGGCACCAGATCGAAGTCGTAGCGCTGCGCCAGTGCGACCGACAACCGGGGCACCACAACCGCGGTGCCAATGGTCCAGATCGCCGGGGCCAGCACCAACATCACCAGCAGCGGGTCCCGATAGGTGCCACGAAGGTCGTTGCGGCCGAACGCTGCCCACGCCCGAAGTCGTGGTGTCATCGATACGCTCATCACGCCACCCCCGACCGTTCGACGACGTAGCGGCCGAACATGACCCTGGCCAGCCGGTAGAGCCCCGCGGCGCAGATCAGCGGGTACAGCACGGCGTAGCCGACCTGCCATGGTGCGAGGCTGACCTGGTCGAAGACTGCGAGGAACATCAGCAGCGGGCCCTGGGTCGGAACCAGGTAAAACGCCGGGTTGGTCCAGACGCCGAGCATGTACATCACCGGCAGCGACAGGATCAGCAGCGGCACCACCGTGGAGAGGAACCAGTCGCTGACCGAGTCGAACGGCAGCGCCGAGATGAAGCCCACCAGCAGCATCACCAGGGTGCCGAGCACCACACCCGCCACCAGAAATCCCGGGCGGAAGTCGGTGCCGTGCGTCGCCAGCGTCACCACCACTGCGATGAACAGCGAAACACCGGTGAGCACAAGAATTTTGACGGAAAGGTACTCGATGAACCGTAGGGGGCTGCAGATGACGGCGCCGAGCGTGCGTTCCTGCTTCTCGAAGAACACCGCGCCGCCGATGAAGAAGAAGCCGACGATGGTGATATCGCCGATCAACACGTAGGGCTCGACAATGCTGCGCAGGTGTTGCGGCATCGGCAGCAGCACCACCAGCCACAGCATCCCGGAGATCACCGCGGCGTGAACGAACCGCTGCCGCACCTGCAGGGTGGCCTCCAGGCGCAGCGCACTGACCCACCGCTTCATGCCAGGCTCCTGCCGGTGACGTCGACGAACACCTCGTCGAGGCTGGCCTCGCGGCTGTGGATGGTCTCCACATGGTGGTCGCGCAGCACGGTGCGGAACTCGGGGTCGTCGGCCAGACCGTCCATCGGGAACTCGGTGGTCTGCAACGTGCCCTGGGCACTGCGGTATTCGACGCGGACCAGGCGACGGCTACGGGCGATCTTGAGTTCTGCCGGTGCGTCGAGGGCGACGATGCGGCCGTCGACGACGAAGGCGACGCGGTCGCAGAGCTCGTCGGCGGTGGCCATGTCGTGGGTCGTGAGGAACACGGTGCGGCCCCGGGCCTTCAGGTCCAGGATGATGTCCTTGATACGGCGGGCGTTGACCGGGTCGAGTCCGGATGTCGGCTCGTCGAGGAACAACAGCTCCGGGTCGTTGACCAGCGACCGGGCGAATGTCAGCCGCATCTGCATTCCCTTGGAGTACTTGGCGACTCGGGTGTCTGCCGCATCGGTGAGGCCGACGTCGTCGAGGAGGCTTCGCGGGTCGGGGCCGGCGCTGTCGTAGAGCGAGGCGAAGAACTGCAGGTTCTCGGCGCCGGTCAGCTTGAGGTAGTGGTTGGGCAGTTCGAAGGACACCCCGATGCGCTGGTAGTACCGCGGTCCCCAGTCGAGCGGATCTCGCCCCCAGACCAGCGCCTGGCCGCCGTGCCCGCGCAGCAGCCCGATCAGCAGCTTCTGCGTGGTGGACTTGCCCGCCCCGCTGGGGCCGAGGAATCCGAAGATCTCGCCTCGGCCCACGGCGAAATCCATTCCCCGCACTGCGGGTTCGGCGGTCTTCGGATAGGTGTACGTCAGGTCGCGGACGTCGATGACGGATTCGGTGTTCATGGTGTCTGTGTCAACCTTCGCTGGGCAGCCGGATACGTGTTTCCGACCAGACTTCCCGGAGCACCGCGACCGACTGTACTAAACTTTCAGAAATTATTGAAGACCAGTTATCTGCAGGAGGTTTCGTCGGTGGCTCCCTCGCCGAAGGTGCATGACGCCGCGGAGCGACTCGCACTTGTTCTCGCAGGACACGGGCTGCAGCGCATGACTGCGCGGGTGCTTGCTGCGCTGTTGTTCTCCGAGCAGCCCAGTGTGACGATGGCCGAGTTGGCCGACGATCTGCAGGCCAGTGCCGGGTCGATCTCGGGCGCGTTGAAGACGCTGACGGCGGTCGGGCTGGCCGAGCGCGTGCCGGCACCGAGTAGCCGCCGTGACCATTTCCGGCTCCGGCCCGACGCGTGGGCGATGCTGTACACCGGTCAGAATCAGACCATCGCGGCGTTCATGGACGCTGCCGACGCCGGGATCGCGGTGACCGGCCGTACAAGCCTGGCGCGGCAGCGTCTGGTCGAGATGCGGGACTTCTACGCTTTCCTGATGGCCGAGATCCCGGCAGTGCTGGAACGCTGGCACGCCCGGCGCGACACGTAGCACCCGGTCAGTCCGGTAGCAGCCCGACCTGTCGGTACACCTCGCGGAGATAGCGCCGCATCTCGTCGACGTCGGGCGGGTCGGGCTGCAGCACGCGGTACGTCACCGCGCCGACCATCATGTCGATCGCCACGTCGGGGTTCGCGTCGGCGGCAACGGTGCCCAGCTCACGTGCCCGCTCCAGCAGCGCGGCCGCCAGCCGCCGCCGCGGCAGGATGTAGCGGCGCCAGTACGTGGCCATCAGCTCCGGATGGCTCACGGCCGAGCCGAACACCCGGGCGACCAGCGCACGGTACTGCGGCGTGGTGGTCGCGACGGCGGCCCCCTCGATCGCAGCCTCGACGAGTTCGTAGGGCGACTCGGTGGCGATGGCCTCCGGTGACGCCCACCCGGTTTCGGCGACGACCAGTGTCTCCATCGCCGCCGAGATCAGCTCTTCCTTGGTGGCCCACCGGCGGTAGATCGTCGGCTTGCCGACTCCCGCCTTTCTGGCGATCTGCTCCATGCTGGTGCCCTCGACGCCGCGTTCGATGAACAGCTCGAGTCCGGCGCGCAGGATCGCCACATCGGCGCCGGCGTCCCGCGGGCGGCCGCGGGACGCCGTCATCGCGCGTTGCCGGTGGTCAATGCCCTTGTGAGCCAGAGGTTTACGCCGTCGGCGTCACCGGCGTCGCCACGCCAGGCAAGGTGGCCGTCCGGCCGGATCAGCATCGCCTCGTCCCCGTCGAAGGTCAGGGGTTCGACGAAGTCGCCCAAATGGCGGCGGGCCACGTCGGCGCACCCGGCCGGCGCGTCGGGCGGCGCCAGCAGCGCCCAGCGCCCGCTCAGTTCGCGGTGCAGCAGCGACGGGGTGCCGTCGGGCCGCACGCACGCCACGTCGGGGATCCGGTCACCCGCCCGCGGCTTGGGCCCGCGACCGCCCAGTGGTCCTTTGCGGTAGCTCACCCACAACTGGGACGCGGTGTAGGTCGTCCACCGCTGCACCGGCGCGAGACCGAACACCTTCGGCGCTACCCGGTCCCGCAGAAACCGGCCGACCGGGTTGCCCGCGATGTTCACCCGTGTCACCGCGCTGGTGCCGCGCAGCACCTCGGTGGCCAGCGGCCGGCGCTCGGCCTCGTAGGTGTCGACGAACGGGTCGGCGGCCAGGCCGCGGGTGACCAGCGCGAGCTTGAAGGCCAGGTTCTCGGCGTCGCCGATGCCGGTGAGCATGCCCTGACCGCCGAACGGTGCGTGGGCGTGGGCGGCGTCACCGGCGATCAGGATCCGGCCCTGCCGGTATCGGTCGGCCAACCTGCGGTGCACCGTGAACACCGACAGCCACTCCGGGTCACCGACGTGCACCCGGCGTCCGCTGCGTTGCGGGATGACCTGCCGCATCCGCTCCAGAATCTCACTCTCGGCGGGCTTCTCGGTGTGACCGGGGTCGTAGGCGAACACCCGCCACAGATCGTGGGCCCCGCTGCTGTCGGGCATCGGCATCGCGCCGAGCAGGCCGCCGGGATGGATCCAGCCGGTGGTGCCGCCGCGGTCGAGGTCCCAGTCCAGGTGCAGGTCGGCCAGCAGCCATCGTTCGGTCAGCTTGACGCCGGGAAACCCGATCCCGGCCAGCTTGCGGGTGGTACTGGCGGTGCCGTCGCAGCCGACGAGCCACCGGGCCTCGACGCTGGTCCCGTCGTCGAGTTCGGCGACGACGGTGTCGTCGTTGCGGTGCAGTGCGGCCAGCCCGTTACCCCACTGCGGCTCTGCGCCGAGATCGGCCAGCCGGGACCGCAGCGAGGCCTCGACCTTGGCCTGCGAGATCACCATCGGTGGTGCCGCGGTGCGCATGCGGGGGTCGCCGAACTCCAGTGTCACCAGCGGGCGGTCGCCCAGGTAGTTGGTGATGCGCATGGCGCGCAGCGACTCGTCGGGCAGGGTGCCCAGCGCGCCGATCCGGCCCAGCACTTCCGAGCCGCGGGCATGCAGGAAGTTCGCCCGCGATGTCGTCGCCGGGCCTGCGGCGCGATCGACCACCCGCACGGTCAGGCCGTGCAACCGCAGCGCACACGCCAGCGTCAGACCCGTGGGCCCCGCGCCCAACACGACGACGTCGGTGTCGGTCATGGCACCGACAATAACGAAACGGAGCCGTAACGGAAAGGGTTAGGGCTCGATGACGTGCGACGGGTCGGGCCG
>Ga0172382_10001259_pt1 | contig 45720 bp, 34 predicted proteins | sample Leawel138RmetaG_FD_122245 | JGI IMG/M metagenome (GOLD analysis project Ga0172382, IMG submission 122245) | Leachate microbial communities from a municipal landfill in Southern Ontario, Canada - Leachate well 138R metaG | ecosystem: Engineered > Solid waste > Landfill > Unclassified | place...
CCCGGATTAGCAGAAACTTCATCAATAATAAATTCCCGCAGCTCTCTGCATAATTCCGGGAGATCATTTGGTCGTAACTTCTTTAAATCAGAGGGATTGTTTACCTTCCCCAGTAACTTTTCTTTTACTTTTACCATGATCCTCTAAAATATTTTCAAAGATACAACAATTTACACAGGCTGTTTTGTTCAAATTAAAATGAATGGCATCACATTTGTTCTGTAGCCATAAAAAAGGTAAATTTAGCCGGAAATTAAGTTATAAAAGATGAGAACAACCCACTTTTTTTTATTTTTTGCCGGAGTTTTGTTTTTTTCATCATGTGTTTCATTAAAGCAACATACTGGTGTTCAGCAAGATTTAAAGAACGCACAGCAGGAAATTGAGCTGTTAAAACAGTCGAATGTACGACTTGAAACCGCCAACCGGGAATTTGAAAGTACCAATAAAAACCTTTCGGATCGAAATAAGGATCTGAACTCCCGGGTGGAAGAAGCTTTATATAATTTAAATGTTCAACGACAAAGAAATGCCGGACTTGAAATTGACATGCAAAACCTGAACCGTCAGCTTGATATTTTAAAGACGGGGAGTACTTCTGAAATTGAAATGTTGCTGGAGGAATTACAGGTTGCACGCCACGATTTAAATCAACGGGAAGAGAGGCTCCTGGAGGCAGAAAGAGAGTTGCAGGAACGGAATACCCGCCTGATTGAACTGCAGGAGATACTGGCTCAGAAAGAACAGGCAGTTACTGAACTGAAGGATAAGGTTATGCAGGCACTTACAGGTTTTGCCGATGAGGGACTTACCGTATTTGAAAAAAACGGGAAGGTATTTGTTTCCATGGAAGAGAAGTTGTTGTTTAAAACGGGAAGATGGGATGTTGATCCGAATGGGCAGATGGCTTTGCGTGACTTAAGCAATGTGTTAGCTGAAAACCCCGATATCAGTATTATGGTGGAAGGTCATACCGATGATGTTCCTATGCGTGGATCAGGTGATGTGAAAGATAATTGGGACCTTAGCGTGATGCGGGCAACAGCGGTAACAAAAATCCTGACTCAAAATGCTCAACTTCATCCGGAAAGAATTATAGCCGCCGGTAGAAGTGAATACCTTCCCCTGATTCCTGAAAAGAGTCCGGAAGCCCGGCAGATGAACAGAAGAACCGAAATTATTCTTACCCCCCGATTGGATGAATTATTCCAGATTTTAGAAGCGAACTAAACAGCGTGTGCTGTCATTGAAGTAATTAATTAAAATAGGGTTTATGTCGAAAATACTTGTTATTGATGATGAACGTAGTATCCGAAACACACTAAAGGATATTCTGGAATATGAAAAATATGAAGTAGATCTTGCTGAAGACGGGAAAAAGGGGTTGGAAATGGTTAAAAACACAGATTACGACATCATACTTTGTGATATTAAAATGCCAGGAATGGATGGCATTGAGGTGTTGGAACATATGAACGAACAGGCTCCCGACTCTCAGCTTATCATGATTTCGGGCCATGGGAATATCGATACTGCTGTTGAATCGATTAAAAAAGGGGCATACGATTTTATAGAAAAACCTCTTGACCTGAACCGGCTGCTGATTACCATACGCAATGCAATGGACAAATCAAATCTGGTTAATGAAACCCGGATCCTGAAGAAAAAGGTCAGTAAGAAATTTGAAATTATTGGTGAATCCAAAGCGATCAGGAATATCCTTGAGATGGCCGATCGTGTGGCGCCTACCGATGCCCGGGTATTAATTACAGGAGCAAATGGTACAGGGAAAGAACTGGTTGCCCGTCGTATTCACGATCAAAGTAACCGGGCCTCAGGCTCTTTTGTTGAGGTGAATTGTGCCGCGATTCCTTCTGAATTGATTGAGAGTGAGTTGTTCGGCCATGAGAAAGGGTCGTTTACTTCGGCCGTAAAACAACGAAAGGGAAAGTTTGAACAGGCAAATGGAGGTACCCTTTTCCTGGATGAGATCGGAGATATGAGCTTGTCAGCTCAAGCGAAGGTGCTGAGAGCCCTGCAGGAAAATGTGATCTCCCGGGTGGGAGGCGATAAGCCCATAAAAGTAGACGTGCGGGTTGTCGCTGCTACCAATAAAAATATCTCAGCTGAAATAGAAAGCGGTCGATTCAGGGAAGATCTTTATCATAGAATCAGCGTTATCTTAATACATGTACCTTCATTGAACGAACGAATTGAGGATATTCCACTGCTGACCAAACATTTTATCCGACTTATCTGTGGTGAATACGGAATGCCTGAAAAATCTGTCACCGATGGGGCAGTTATTGAATTGCAAAAAATAACCTGGACAGGAAATGTCCGGGAATTCAGAAATGTGATCGAACGATTGATCATTTTGTGTGACCGGCAAATTACTGCTGAAGATGTTCAGAAGTTTGCCGCCCCCCTGAAGTAATCACCTATCTATTCAGGAGACTCCCACTCGTCGTTGTTCTTGTCCTGGATATAAGTTTCAATGTGCCGGTCATATTTTACCTGGTAAATATCTTTAATGGTAACAATAATTCCTGTTTCCAAAACATTACCAAAGGTGTCGTTGATGGCTGTTCCAAAGCTTTTCATTGATGGGGAAAGGTTCATGTAGGCATTGATCAATGGTGGAATATTTTCCCCGAATTGTCTTACATGCTGCGCTAAAATTCGGTAATTCTCCTTGTAATCTTTCCCGATAAATACTGACCTCATCTCTTCTTCATTGTAATCGAATTCAACCGGTTTCTTGGGGTAAACCAGGTTCTCCTTATCGCGGAAATATAATTTAAAGAAATATTGAATCAGATTGCGGGCTTCATTATGAAAATGTTGATACATGGTTACCTTGCCAAAAAAGTATTTGATTTCGGAATGATCAACTGTAAGTGCTCCCAGACCGTCCCAGAGGTTGTCGAGTGCAAAGAGTGCTTTCGCTCCTGACCGGCTCGACTGGTATTGGGGTTGGACAAAAGAACGTCCCAGTTCCAAGGTATGTGGGAGGTATTCTTGTATAAATTTTTTAGAAAGATGAAACAATTCGGATGTCGCCATCTGTACCTCTCCATTTTGGTCGACAGGCACATCAGCACAAAGCATATAACGGTATCCTCCCAATATTTCCTGCGCATCGGGATCCCAAACAATCAATTGTTTATAAGGATATGCTGCCACGTCAAATGGGTCAATGTCAGTCTCCTTACCGGTTCCACCACCTGCTTCCCGGAATGTCAGCTCACGCAACCGACCAATTTCATGCATAACACCAGGAGAATCACTATGAGTAATCACATAAATCTCATTTCCTCCTTTGTTCGTTTTTCGCAATAACTTGTCGGATGTTAGCTCAGCAAGGATCTGATCTTTTGAAATGGGTGATAAAATATTTTTCATTTCATTAAAATTGTATATTTTCTAAGGTATTTACCTCATCTTTATCGTATATTTTAAAGGTATTCGACAGAATACTTAATTGTATTTTGATGAAACTCGTACCATTATAATCCTGGTCGTTTGTGTTCGTTTGATCATGCTCGTTTTGTAATTCCTAATTCATTATGATTCTACCTGTTTGCCCCGAAAAATTGTCAAGGTTGTTCCATTTGTCGTATTTCCTGTAAAATAAGGAGCGCAAAAATAGCAAAATTGATGGACAATGGTTTCCGCATGCTTATAAAATTGGATTAGTGAATTGATCAGGGAGCTGATAAACCTTCTGTCTCACCCATTCTGCCCATTCCTGTTGGGTTTTTGAACGATCGAAAATCTGGTAAGCAACAGGTTCTCCAAAGTATAAATGAACATCGGTGTTCCGGTGTCTCATGGTTTCATCGGGCAGGAAAAACATCTCCAGGTTCCATTTGAGATGTAATAATTTCCGGATGTTGGCCAGGCGATAAAAACGATTGCTGTTTCTGCCACTAACAAAAACCGGAATCACATCACGTTGGTAATGTGTCGATTTTGAAATGAAATGTTTTTTCCACTCCAGGTCTGCAATTTTTCCTGCTTCCTTTCTGGATGCCAGCCCTGATGGAAAGATCAGTATCTGTGCGGATGATGAATAGGCTTCGTTCAGAAGCCTGGCTGCCTGACGACTATGCCCGCCATGCTTGTTTACAGGAACAAATACCTCTCTTAGCTGGGGAATGTTCAACAAGATATCATTGGTCAGAAACCTGGCATCTCCCAGCTTTTCATCTACCGTTTTGAGTAATAACAATCCATCAAATCCGCCAAGAGGATGATTGCTGGCAAATATAAAACGTCCCTCATTGGGGATGTTTTCCGTACCATGAAGATGTACCCTTACCTGAAATTCCCTGACAACCTGGTCGATAAAGGCTATCCCTCTTAAATGCCCGTTTCGCTGCAACAGATCATTGATGAAATCGATATGCATGATCCGGTTGATGTACCGATAAATAAATCCAGGTATCAACCGACTAAGTGATGGACTTTTCGATTGAAAAACCTCCCGGATATTGATAGGTTTAAATGTTGTTGTCTTCCCTTCTTCCATCTTTTTTCATCATTGCCTGTGTTTGTCAAACACCTGTTGGTTTCATTAAACCATACATGAAATGAGCTGAAAATATCAAAGAAAATCTATGCAGACAGCCCCAATTCATTATGAAAATACCATTAAATTTGAACACTTCTTGTTATTCTAGAGACATTACAAAGTAAATCGAATCCAGATACATTTTTATCATCTCACATTGATTTTTTACTCTTCCTCAAAAATTTTTAACCTCTAAGTAATTCTTTTTAACCGTTTTTGTCGAGTTATTACCGAGTTATCAACTATTGTGCGCAAAATTGTACTCGACATTAATTTGTTGTATTAGTGTATTTTATGTGTTTTTGTCAACATGAATTTTGAATTTTTGAACACTTCATCAACAATTTTTTAACAACTGTTGTTGTTTTAACGATGTGGAATGAAGTGGAATGAAGTGGAATCATTTGGAATAAATTCTTATTTTTACGAGTTGAAACGAGCATGATGAAAATAAATGCGAGTTCCAGCTGATGCCTTAGAAAACAATTTATTTTAATCAGGTGAATTTAACGCTTTTGCGGAGAATGACAGAATTTACGGGTACATATAGCGCAACTATCGATGACAAAGGGCGAATTGTTCTTCCGTCGGCTTTTAAAAAGGAGATGGGAGAGATGGCAAATGAGCCCATTGTCATTGAGCGGAATCTTTTTAAGAATTGTCTGGATATATATCCTGAGAGATTTTGGAAAGACCGAGTAGAAGCATTCAAAAGTACACTTGATCCTTTCGACGAAGAAGACGATGAATTTCTTCAATTTTTTTATGAGAATTTCATCAAGGTGGGGATGGCGCCAAACGGTCGTATCCATTTTCCTTCTGAATATTTGGATTACAGTAGTTTAAAGAAGAATGCCAGGATTATTGGGATGGGACGTTCCATTCGCATTTGGGATTTGGAGGTTTACGAAAGTCAACGTATGGATAAATCCACCTTTGCACAGCGTTTCAAAGAGAAGAGGAAACAAAAGCCAACAGAATAGATGAAAGCAATTTACCACATACCTGTACTGCCTGAGGAAAGTATCAGAGGACTGAACCTTTTCCCCGGGGCACACGTGGTAGATGCTACCTACGGCGGAGGAGGACACTCGGCTCTTATACTGGAGGAGCTGGGGAACGGAAGGCTTTTTGCCTTCGACCAGGATGGGGATGTGGAAGAGCAGGTGATACATGACGATCGGTTAATTTTTATCCGTCATAATTTTAGGTATATCCGGAATTTTCTCCGGTTTTTCCAGGTCACCAGTATTGATGCAGTATTTGCCGATTTAGGAGTTTCTTCCCATGATTTTGATGTGCCGGAGCGTGGTTTTTCTTTTCGGTTTGACGGGAAGCTGGATATGCGAATGAACCGCAATAGTACAGTGAATGCTGCCCATATTATCAATACTTATCCGGAAGATCAGCTGGTTACGCTGTTCAGGCTTTATGGTGAAATAAAGAATGCATGGCGTCTTGTTTCTGAGATAATACGGGAACGCAACGTCAGTCTTATCAAAACCACCACCCGGTTGAAAGAGATTGCTTCTCGCTGTGCTCCGAAAGCCATGGAGAATAAGTACCTGGCTCAGGTATTCCAGGCTTTGCGCATTGAAGTGAATGATGAGATGGAAGCCTTGAAAGAGTTTTTGCAATCGGCACTGCAAGTGCTCAAACCGGGAGGCCGTCTGGTCGTGATAACCTATCACAGTCTGGAAGACAGAATTTGTAAGAATTTTTTGAAAACCGGAAACTTCGAAGGGAAGGTAGAAAAAGATTTTTACGGAAATCTGCAGGTTCCATTCCGGATGGTTAACAGAAAAGTGATTGTTCCACAAGCCGATGAGTTAAAGGAGAATCCGCGAGCCAGGAGTGCCAAATTGCGAATTGCTGAAAAAAAGTGAAATGAGAGAAACCGCAAAAAATAGCAGAAGAAAACCCGGGATGAAGTCATTGTTAGGTGGAACCATTCTTACCGATGAACGGGTAACCCGGCAATTACCCTTTCTGGGACTTCTTGCATTTTTCGCGTTGGTGCTCATTACCAACAGGAATTGGTCGGAACGAACCATTCGGCAAATTCAGGAAATGCAGGAAACTCTGGACGAACTCCGTTCTGAATCAGTAACTCTTTCTGCTCGACTTATGGATGCCAGCCGGCCTTCGGAAGTGGTTGAGAAAGTTGAAGCGGCGAACATCGGATTACATGAACCTGTAAGTCCGCCAAAGAAAATTGTAATCAAAAAAAATAAACGGAAATGGAAATTAGGAAATCGATAGTATCCCGGATTGCCATTATCTATTTTTTTCTTTTGATATTTGGATTAGTGGTTGTTTATAAAATGATCTCTGTTCAGAAAATTAAAAACGACCGCTGGGAACAAATTGCAAAAAATCTGAAAGAAAATACAGTTCGTGTAGACCCGACAAGGGGAAATATTTGTGCCGATGATGGCAGTGTGTTGGCTACCTCGGTTCCGGGATATTATGTCCGGATTGATCTGGCTGCCGAAGGGGTAAAAAGGGTGTATAGCCAGGAGAGTGATTCTTTGGCATATTACCTGTCCCGTTTTTTTGAAAATGCTTCCAGAAGTGAATACAATCAACGCCTCAATGCTGCTTTTCGAAATGGAAACAGGGGATTTATGCTTACCCCGAGAAAAATTGATTACCAGGAATTGCAGCAGATGAAGAAATTTCCTATTCTCAGGAGGGGCCGGTTTGGCGGAGGTATGATTATTGAACAGGAAAACCAACGCATTACTCCCTTGGGATCTCTTGGCCTGAGGACTATTGGCGACCTGAATAAAGGGGCTTATGGTGGGGTGCATGGAAACATAGGTTACACAGGACTCGAAGGTGCGTATGAGCAGTACCTGAAAGGGAAAGAAGGTATCAGCTATCGCGAAAACCTCTCCGGCAGATGGGTGACACGCACCGAAATTGAACCAGAGGATGGAATGGACGTTATTACCACCCTGAATGTAAAACTGCAGGACATTGCTGAAAGTGCCCTGCGACGCAACCTGGAAAAACATGATGCTGACTGGGGAACTGCTATTCTTATGGAAGTTGAAACTGGAGAGATAAAAGCGATTGCCAACCTGGGAAGGGAGAAAGATGGATATACCGAAAATTATAACTATGCGCTGGGGAACCAGGGTTGTTATGAGCCTGGGTCAACATTTAAGCTGGTTTCACTTATGGCTGCAATGGAGGATGGCCTCATCGATACCTGTGATGTTTATGATACAGGAAATGGAGTATGGGAGTACTTTGGAAGATCAATATACGACAGCGACTATCGCTACGGCGGACATGGGAAAATGACGGTGATGAAAATTTTCGAAAAATCATCCAATGTGGGAGTGGCCAAAATAATCACTTCAGCATATGAACGAAATCCTAAAAAGTTTGTCGACAGAATCTATGGCTTCGGACTGAATAAACCTTTGGGCCTGGAACTTAAAGGGGAAGGGAAACCGTTTTTTAAATATCCGGGCGATCCCGATTGGTGGGGTACCACACTGGCATGGATGTCGTATGGTTATGAGTCGAAAATGACTCCCCTGCAGATCCTTACATTTTATAATGCTGTGGCCAATGATGGGCGTATGGTTAAACCCATGCTGGTGAGAGAAATCAGGGACAAAGGGATGTTGGTCAGGCAATTCAAAACAGAAGTGTTAAATCCGATGATTGCAACCCGCGAAACGGTGGGAAAAGCGCAAAAAATGCTCGAGGCTGTTTGCGAAACAGGGACAGGCAGATCACTGCAAAATCCATGGTTTAAACTTGCCGGAAAAACAGGAACAGCTCAGGTGGCAACAGGCACAAGTGGTTATCAGAAAGGAATGTACCTGGCCTCTTTTGCCGGCTATTTTCCCGTAGATGATCCTAAATTTTCACTGATCGTTACCATTAATAACCCCCGCGGTGGTGCATACTATGGAGGTTCAGTTGCCGGACCGGTTTTTAAAGAGATCGCTGAACGGGTGTATGCTGTGAGAAACCTGTTTGAAGAACCTTCCGATGAACAGGAAACTCCTGAAATGCTAATAACCCCCGATGTTAAAAACGGCGCTGTTGATTGTATCCTTCGCGTTGCAGAGGATCTGAATATAACAAGTATTACCGGAAAGCCAACAACTACTCTGGCTTCAGTGAAAAAACAAAACGATATGCTGATGCTGGATGAGATGGAAATTCCTGCCGGATTAGTTCCCGATGTTCGGGGGATGGGTGCGGCCGATGCTGTGTTTATTCTCGAAAATGCAGGACTAAGAGTTAAAATGAAAGGATTGGGGAAAGTCAGGATTCAATCCCTACAACCCGGGACCCGGCTGACAAGGGGCGAATTTGTATATCTTACATTGGGATGATTATGAAGTTAAAAGAACTGCTGAAACATATCGATTATCTTGAGGTCAGGGGACAAGGAAATCCCGTGATCACTGCCATTGAGTCTGATTCACGTAAGATTCAGCAGGGTTCTGCTTTTATTGCTCAGCGGGGACTTCATGCTGACGGACACCAATTTATACAGAAAGCAATGGATAACGGAGCTGTTGCTGTTTTTTGTGAAGATTTTCCTGATTTATGTCCAACCCTGGTGCCGGTTGTTATCGTTGCTGATTCAATCAAAACGACCGGATGGTTGGCTTCTGCTTTTTACCAGTTTCCCTCAAAAACAATGAAGGTTGTCGGGGTCACGGGAACCAATGGAAAAACGAGCATCGCTACCCTGCTTTTTAATCTCTTCCGGGCACTTGGATACAAGGCAGGACTGATCTCAACCATTGAATACCGAATTCAGGAACAGAAAGAACCTGCAACACACACAACGCCCGATGCCCTGAAAATTCAGGAGCTTATGGCCAAAATGGCAGCTTCCGGTTGTGAGTTTTGTTTCATGGAGGTTAGCTCACATGCCCTTCATCAACAACGCATAGCTGGCATTCATTTCACCGGAGGAATTTTCACCAATATCACTCACGATCACCTTGATTATCATAAAACTTTTGCACAATATTTAAAAGCTAAACAAGGCTTTTTTGACCAGCTGTCACCTGCTGCTTTTGCGTTGACAAATGTGGATGACAAAAACGGTATGGTCATGGTGCAGAATACCAAGGCCCGGATCATCACCTATTCAAACCGGAGTATGGCCGATTATCGCTGCAAAGTGCTTGAAACACATTTTAACGGTATGCAGCTAAACCTGGATGGCCGGGAAGTATGGACGCGGTTTGTCGGGAAATTTAATGCCTCTAATTTGCTCGCAGTATATGCCGCAGCTGTTACTCTGGAACAGGAAAAAGAGGAGGTGCTGACATGCATCAGCAACCTGGAACCGGTTAAAGGCCGGTTTGAAACCCTAAGAAGTATAGATGGTGTTTTAGCCATTGTCGATTATGCCCACACACCCGATGCATTGAAAAATGTGCTTACTGCCATCCAGGGTATTCGTTCAGGAAATGAACAGATAATTACCGTGGTGGGTGCCGGCGGTGACCGCGATAAAACCAAACGGCCTGAAATGACCAGGGAAGCTGTGCTGGGGAGCAATAAAGTTATTCTCACTTCAGACAATCCCAGATCAGAAGACCCGGCTCAGATAATACAAGATATGGAGGCCGGTATTGAAACACAACATAAGAAAAGGGTGATCTCTATTGAAAATCGCAGGGAAGCAATAAAAACAGCGGTAATGATTGCTAAACCAGGAGATATCATCCTGGTAGCCGGTAAAGGACACGAAAATTATCAGGAGGTGATGGGCGTCAGACATCATTTCGATGATGTGGAAGAGATAAGAAAATGTTTTGGTTTGGAGAATTGATAAGTAGATATTATGCTTTATTATTTATATGATTGGCTTTCTGATACAAATATTCCCGGAGTGGGCATGTTTCAGTACATCTCATTTCGTTCCGGGGCTGCGATTATCTTGTCGTTGATCATCACTACTGCATTCGGAAAAAAAATGATCCGTTTTCTCAAAAAGAAACAGATCGGAGAGGAAATCCGCGACCTGGGCCTGGAAGGTCAGACTCAAAAAAGGGGAACTCCTACAATGGGCGGATTAATCATCCTGCTTGCAATCGTCATACCCACTATTCTATTTGCCCGGCTTGATAATATCTACATTCTGCTCATGCTTATAACCACCATTTTTCTGGGGATAATTGGCTTTGTTGATGATTACATCAAGGTTTTTATGAAAAACAAAAAAGGTCTGGCTGCCCGGTTTAAAATTATGGGGCAGGTGTGCCTGGGCCTTATAGTCGTGGTTACTCTCTTCCTAAGTGATGAAGTAATCGTGCGGGAACATGTGAAAAGTTCAAGTGGAACCGATTTGCGTGAGATTGTTATTGACCCGGTTACTGGAGAACAGAAGCTGCAATTTGTTACAGAAGAGGTGAAATCAACCAAAACAACCTTGCCTTTCATTAAGAAGAATGAATTTGATTATTCCTGGTTGGTGTCCTTCGCCGGAGATGCTGCTTCCTGGCTTAAATGGCTGGTATATGCAGTAGCCATCATTTTAATCATAACTGCAGTTTCAAATGCCTCCAACCTTACCGACGGCCTCGATGGTCTGGCAACCGGTACGGCAGCTATCAGCGGGGCAACACTGGGTGTACTGGCATATGTCAGTGGTAATATTATCTACTCCGACTACCTGAATATTATGTATATCCCTAATGTGGGTGAACTTACCGTTTTTATTGCAGCTTTTATTGGTGCAACAGTAGGTTTTCTTTGGTACAATTCCTATCCGGCCCAAATTTTTATGGGCGATACGGGAAGCCTGGCTCTTGGAGGGATACTGGCTGTTTTTTCTGTGATAATCCGGAAAGAGATCCTGATTCCTCTGTTATGTGGAATATTCTTTATCGAAAACCTGTCGGTTATCATTCAGGTTTTCTGGTTTAAATATACCCGGAAAAGGTATGGCGAAGGACAGCGGGTATTCCTGATGAGCCCAATCCATCATCATTTTCAGAAAAAAGGAATCCATGAGGCTAAAATTGTTGCCCGGTTTTGGATTGTGGGAATAATTCTGGCCGTATTAACTGTAGTAACATTAAAAATCAGGTAGGTTGAAAAAAAATCTGATCATATTGGGTGGAGGCGAAAGCGGTGTGGGAACAGCAATCCTGGCACAAAAACAGGGATTTGAGGTTTTCCTGTCCGATAAGGGTATCATTAAGGAGAACTATAAGAAGATACTTATTTCCCATCAACTGAATTGGGAGGAAAAGCAGCATTCTGAAGATAAAATATTGAAAGCCGGCCTGGTAGTGAAAAGTCCGGGCATACCTGAGTCTATTCCCCTGATTCAACAATTAAAAGCCAGGGGTATTCCGGTGATTTCTGAAATTGAATTTGCCGGAAAGTATACTCATGCAAAAACGATTTGTATTACAGGGAGTAATGGCAAAACAACCACTACGCTACTTCTGTATAGCCTATTGAAAAATGCCGGCATGAACGTTGGCCTGGCCGGAAATGTGGGGAAGAGTTTTGCCTGGCAGGTAGCTGAAAACCAATACGATGTTTATGTGATTGAACTGAGTAGTTTTCAGCTTGACGGAATGTATGATTTTAGGACTGATATGGCAATTCTACTGAATATTACTCCTGACCACCTCGACCGGTACAATTACAATATGCAGGATTATACCGACTCCAAGTTTCGCATTATTCAAAATCAGACAGAACGTGACTATTTTATCTATTGTTCTGATGATGAAATTATTCAACTGGAATTATCCAAAAGAAAAATTAAACAGACCTGCATTCCATTTAGTCTGGAAGAACCGGCATTGCCGGGTGCAGGCATCCGTGAGGATAAATTGATTATAAATTTTAACCAAAAACAATTCAGTATGTCTATTCTGGATTTATCATTACAGGGGAAACACAACATTTACAATTCCATGGCAGCCGGAATTGCCGGAATGGTTTTTCATATCCGCGATGAACAGTTGCGTGAAAGTCTTGCTGCTTTTCAAGGTGTAGAGCACAGGCTTGAGCGTTTTTTAACAGTTCATGGGATTGAGTTTATCAACGATTCAAAAGCGACCAATGTGAATTCCACCTGGTATGCGCTGGAAAGCATGCAAAAGCCTGTTGTCTGGATCGCCGGGGGAATTGATAAAGGAAATGACTATTCCATGCTCCGGAAACTGGTGAAGGAAAAAGTAAAAGCAATTGTTTGCATGGGTAAAGACAATTCAAAGCTTCATGCCGCTTTTGATCGTGTGTCAAAGAATATTGTTGATGCTTCCAGTATGGAAGAGGCAGTTAAGGCTGCCTATTATCTGGCCCGTAATGGCGACACTGTTTTACTTTCTCCCGCCTGTGCCAGCTTCGACCTCTTTGAAAATTATGAAGATCGTGGGAAACAGTTTAAAGAACAGGTAAGGAATTTGTAAAGTATGGTTTTACAATCAAAAATATTTCGTGGCGACCGGGTGATTTGGATCGTTTTAATGCTGCTTTCGCTGCTGTCATTACTGATTGTTTACAGCTCCACCGGGGCTCTGGCTTACCGCCAGGCATCGGGTAATACCATGTATTTTCTTGTGCGACAGGTTTTTTTTCTGGGAGCAGGATTGGGACTCATGTTGGTTATGGTCAACTTTTTATCGGTTAAAATTTATGCTATTCTGGCCAATTTATTGGTATATGTAAGTATAGGGCTTCTGATTATTACGGTAGTCATGCGATTTTCAGGAATCGTGGACGGCAGCGGACGTACCCTTGATCTGGGATTTATCTCTTTCCAGCCTTCGGAACTTGCGAAAATTTCACTGATCTTCTTTGCTGCAAAAGTGCTGGGTAAATATCAAAACACCAGGGAAGATCTGAGAAAAGCTTTTTTAATCATCATAGCCCATTCGGCAGTAGTATGTGGTTTGATTTTTATTACCAACTTTTCCACTGCCGGATTATTGTTTGCTACCATCCTTGTTATGATGTTTGTTGGGCGTGTGCCGTTCAGGTATTTGTTCCTTGTGGTACTGATCGGGGTAGGCATTGTTGCTGCGATCTATTTTACGGCCGACAAGTTTCCTGATGCTCCCACACGTATCCATACGGTAAAGGGACGTATCGACCGGTTTATCAACGGGGACCCCAATTCTGAAAAGGGGATCACACAAGCCGACTATGCAAAGCTTGCAATCTATGAAGGTGGCATTTTGGGAAAAGGACCAGGAAGATCAGATGTAAGTAATTACATGGCTGCGGCATATAACGACTTTATTTTTGCCATCATTGTTGAGGAGTATGGTTTGATCACGGGCATTGCCGTGATGTTTTTGTACCTGATTTTCTTTTTCCGCAGCGTGGTGATTGTGCGACGGGCAACGCGAACATTCCCTGCCTTTTTGGTTACAGGACTTACCATGGTGCTGGTTTTTCAGGCCATGATTAATATAGGTGTATCGGCAGGTGTGTTACCCGTCACTGGTCAGCCTTTACCCTGGGTCAGCCTGGGGGGAACATCTCTCTTATTTACATCTGTCGCTTTTGGATGTGTGTTGAGTGTCAGCTATCAGAATCAGATTAATCGTGAAATTCAAAAACCTCCGGTGCAGGTAAATATGCCCGATGAGGACTATGATATGAGTAAATAGTATATGAAAATAGAACGGGTAATAATAAGTGGAGGAGGAACGGGAGGACATATTTTCCCGGCCCTGGCTATCGCAAACGAAATAAAACGGAGGAATCGGGAAGCTGAAGTATTATTTGTTGGTGCGGAGGATCGTATGGAAATGGAAAAAGTTCCGGCTGCTGGCTTTGAGATTATCGGATTGCCGGTAATCGGATTCCCCAGAAAAGCCGGATTAAGTATGTTTAAGTTTATTGTTCGTCTGCTGAAAAGTTATAAGCTGGCAAATCATATTATCAATCAATTCAATCCGCAGGTTGCTATCGGTGTGGGGGGCTTTGCCAGCGGCCCTCTGCTCCGGGCAGCAACCCAAAAGAAAATTCCGGCGCTTATACAGGAACAAAACTCCTATGCCGGTATAACCAACAGATTATTGGCTAAAAAAGTGCAAACTATTTGTGTGGCCTATGATAGGATGGAACGCTATTTCCCGGTGGGGAAAATTGTGCATACCGGAAATCCGGTACGTGAAAACCTGTTGGTACTTTCAGATCGAGTTCAGGAAGCAGTCGATTATTTTGGTCTGAATAGCCGGAATAGCGCCATCCTGATATTAGGGGGAAGTTTGGGAGCCCGTTCAATAAATAATGCACTGTTGAAGAGTGTACCGATGATTGCCGCCTCGGGTGTAACTGTGATCTGGCAAACCGGTTCGATCTATTACCGCGAAATCACCGGAAAACTTCAGGATGCAATACCTCCAAATCTTTGCATTGTTGAGTTCATCGCACGCATGGACCTGGCTTATTCCATTGCCGGTGTCGTAATTTCCAGAGCAGGAGCAGGAACAATTTCAGAGCTTTGCCTGATAGGGAAACCGGTTATCCTGGTGCCATCACCAAATGTTGCAGAAGATCATCAGACAAAAAATGCCGAAGCGCTTGCTGAAAAAGGTGCTGCACGGATGATCCCTGATGATCTGATTGGTGAGGAACTTATCCCGTCTGCAATAAACTTGTTAAACGACCAGGAAGAATGCAGCAGGTTGTCAGAAAAAATACGAACATTAGCCAGGCCTGATGCTACTCGGCATATTGTGGATGAGGCTGAAAAATTATTAAAGCAATGAATAACCTTCAGAATATAAAAAATGTGTATTTCCTGGGAATAGGAGGTATCGGCATGAGCGCTCTGGCCCGGTATTTTAAGTATACCGGGAAAAATGTGGCTGGTTATGACCGAACCCGGACTGCATTAACTGATGCACTTCAGGCGGAAGGAGTTGATGTCCATTTCGACGACGATATCCGATATATCCCTTCAAGATGGAACCCGGGGGAAACACTGGCCGTATTTACCCCGGCACTACCCGATGACCATCAGGAACTTTCCTGGTTCAGGGAGAAACCTATCAGCCTGCTCAAAAGGGCTAAAGTGCTGGGGATGATATGCAATGAGAAAAACTGTGTGGCTGTAGCCGGAACACATGGGAAAACAACCATCAGCACCATGACAGCTACCATTCTTAAACAGACCCAAAACGGATGCGGAGCTTTTCTGGGAGGAGTATCCAAAAATTTCAATAGTAACTTTTTGTTCCCTCCCGAAAATTCACCATGGATTGTAGCCGAAGCCGATGAATTTGACCGTTCGTTTCTGCACCTGCAGCCTAAGCTGGCTCTGGTGACTTCTCTCGATGCCGACCATCTCGACATTTATGGAGATAAATCAAAAATTATCGAGTCATTCGAGAAATTTATCTCACAGATTAAGCTCGATGGCAGTCTGGTTGTGAAAAAAGGAGTGGATTTAGATGTGATGAAAACAAAAGCCCGGGTATTAACCTATGCTCTTGGAGAAAATGCTGACTTCCACGCAATTCATCCAAAGCTGAGCAGCATTGGGGGGTACTACACATTTGACCTGAAAACTCCGGATGGAATCATCTCCAATTGCCGGATGCAATACCCCGGACTAATCAATGTGGAAAACGCTGTAGCTGCCGCAGCACTGTCATTTTTAGCAGGAGCAACAGCCGATGAAATTAAAGCCGGAATAGAAGAATACAGGGGTGTGATCCGACGGTTTGATGTCCGGTACAGAGGCGATAATCAAATATATATAGATGATTATGCTCATCATCCGGCCGAACTGAAAGCTGTTATTCTATCGGTGAAAGCATTGTTCCCTGACCGGAAAGTTACCGGCATCTTTCAGCCACACCTCTATTCCCGCACACGCGATTTCTCGGAGGAGTTTGCCGCAAGCCTCGATTTGCTTGACGAAGCAGTGCTTGTTCCGATCTATCCTGCACGTGAAGAACCAATCAAAGGAATTTCCTCTGAATTGATCCTGGAAAAAATGACGAACCCCAATAAATTTTTGGTTGAAAAAAATGATGTGGCTACACTCTTGTCAGGGCAGGATACCGAAATAGTAATCACTCTGGGAGCTGGTGATATTGACGGCATTGCCAGTCAGATTATTGATGTACTGAAAAGTAAAAAGTGATGTGGAAAAAAGGATTGAAACTGATGGGATACCTCCTGCTGATCGCATTTATGGTGGTCACACTGGCCTTTTCATCCATGGAAAGTAAAAATGTTTCTTGTCGTGATATCCAGATTGAATTCAATAATGATGAGTCAATAAAAGTCAGCAAAGATGAAATTATCAGGTTGGTAAGGACTGCCGATCAGGAAATTATTGGTAAAGATTTGCGTCAGATCAATGCTGAACTCATTGAGAAGGAAATTGAAAAGCATCAGGCTATACTGAATGCTGAAGTTTATAAGGTAGTGACCAGAGATAGTTCCAGCTATCAGGGAATATTGGGAGTCCGGGTCAGTCACAGGGAACCGGTTTTGAGGGTAATGTCATCAGAGGGAAGTTACTATCTCGATGAATCAGGGGAGAAAGTGCCCTTGTCAACCGAATATTCAGCCCGGGTTATCGTGGCATCCGGCTTTTTCTCCCATGACTTTGCACGGACCGATATGCTCCCGTTTGTTCTTTTTGTAATACATGATCCCTTTTGGGAAGCACAGCTGGAACAGATACACAGGGAACAAAATGGCAATATCCTGCTTACACCATTGGTTGGAGATCATGTCATTGAATTGGGATCGCTCGATAATTTTCAAGTTAAGCTGAGAAATTTGAAAGCTTTTTATGAGCAGGTAATGGTACAAAACAACTGGGACAAATACCGTCAGGTGAGCGTAAAGTATAATAATCAGATAATTGCAAAAAAAAGATAATCATGGCTTCAAAAACTAATTTGTCAGTAGTAGTTGATGTTGGAACATCCAAACTGGCAGCAATTGCCGGATGGAAAAATGAGGATGGTAAGATCGAAATTGCTGGTATGTCAAAGGTTCCTTCCAGAGGAATCAAAAGAGGTACAGTAATGAATATTGATGAAGCTGCGGACTCAGTAGTTCAATTATTGGATGAGTTGAAACAAAAAACGGGAAGTAAAATTTCGAAAGTGGATATTTCTTATGCCGGTCAACCTGTTAAAATTTTGGAACACAGGGGATATCGCTATACTTCCGGTGGAGAGATGGTTACCCGGAAGGATGTGGATGAACTGCTTCAGGAAGCCGGGAGTATACAAATTGAACAGGATTATAAAATACTCCATGTTATTCCGCAGTCTTATGTAGTGGATGATGAGCCGGCTGATTTTAATCCGGTTGGAATAACCGGGCGTAAAATAGAGGCAATTTATAAAGTCATCATTGTGCCTGAAATTCATCTGATTAATTTTCGCCGGGTATTTGATAAGGCCGGAGTTGAACTGGGAAATATTACCTTGTCTCCATTTGCTGTATCAGAAGCTGTATTAACCCGCGACGAAAAAGAGATGGGAGCCATTTGTCTCGACATCGGGGCAGGAACAACAAAGCTTACTGTTTATCATGAAAATGCCATGATCCACCTATCAATTATTCCTTTTGGAGGTCAGGTAATTACACTCGACATCAAAGAGGGATGTTGCATCCTCCCGAAGTGGGCTGAGCAACTTAAAATACAATATGGTCAGGCGTTGGGTGATTTTGCGGATGAGCGCAAAGTAGTTACTATTCCCGGTCACAGTGGTTGGGAGCCAAAGGAAATATCATTTAAAAGTTTGTCGTTTATCATACAGGCCCGGTTAGAAGAGATGATTGATCAGGTGTTTTTTTATTTTGAAAAGTCAGAATTAGCCGGTCAGCTTGGAGCGGGAATAGTAATTTCCGGAGGAACCTCCGGTTTGAATAATTTGGTTTCGCTGGTGAAGTTTCGTACAGGTATGGATGCACGACTGGCCTTCCCGGTAATCAGACCGGTGAACATGACAAAGGACATGGATACAACGGGGTACCTGACAGCGCTTGGCCTGTTGCAACTAACTCTTGATAAGGCTGATCCCGCAGCAATAAAAAAATCAAAGCCACCGAGAAAGAAAAAGGAAAGTCGTTTCTCTCCCTGGCTGAAGGGTGTTGTTCAGGGGGTACTCGATTATGTTGACGATGACGATGATGTTGCACTCAAATAAAATTCAATGCTATGACTGAATTAGTAAACTTTCATTTCCCCAAGGCTTCCTCATCCATCATTAAAGTGATTGGTGTGGGGGGAGGCGGCTGCAACGCGGTGAGTCATATGCTGGAAGAAGGAATTGCAGGGGTTGATTTTATTATTTGCAATACCGATTCACAGGCAATGGAGAACAGCCTTGTACCCATAAAAATACAACTAGGAGTGACACTGACTGAGGGCAGGGGAGCAGGGAATATGCCAGAAATGGGTGAAGAGGCTGCACGAGAGAATTATGAGGACCTGAAACAGGTACTGCAGGAAAACACGAAGATGCTTTTCATTACTGCAGGAATGGGCGGAGGAACCGGAACAGGAGCAGCACCGGTAATCGCCAGCCTTGCCCGTGAACTCGATATTTTAACCATTGCTGTTGTAACAGTTCCCTCCCCGGCAGAAGGGAAAAAAAGATTCGGACAAGCTATGGAAGGAATAAAAAAACTGGGTGAGTTTGTCGACAGTATGCTGGTAGTCAGTAATCAACGTTTACATAATATTTTTGGAGACCTCCCTGCTCGACAGGCATTTAAAATGGCCGACAACATTGTGGCAACAGCTGTAAAAGGAATTGCTGAAATTATTACTCTTCATGGCAACGTGAATATCGATTTTACAGATGTGTATACCGTGATGCACGAAAGTAGTGTGTTTATCATGGGAACAGGACTGGCTTCCGGTGAAGGTCGTGCCATGAGTGCCGTTAATAAAGCACTGGAATCACCCTTGCTCGATAGCAATGATATTTATGGAACAAAAAATATTCTTCTGAATATTATCTCCGGGAAGGATGAAATTACCATAGGTGAAATTGGAGAAATCATTGAAACCCTTCAGCAACGCGCAGGCCAGGAGGCTGATATTATTTGGGGAAACGGCTATGACGATAAGCTGGATGAGCAGGTGAGCGTAACCATTTTGGCCACCGGATTTAAAACCAATCCGAACCAATTGCTCCAACAACGCTGGAAACCTGAAAAATATAGTCTGGATGAGAAGGAAGATACCGGGGAAGTTTTTATTGAGAATGATTCAACAGAAGAAAGGAAACAGGAAGATGTTCTTGTGGATATAGCGGTTGACAGGGACCAGGAAAATAAAGAATTTGATGCACCCCGTAAAAAGGGACAGGATGTTTTCCTGAATTCTCATAAAAAGAAGGAGAAGAAGAAACGAGTAAAACTAAAGGAAACAGCGGCTCATCAGGGCAGTATAGATAATTGGTTTTATAAAAATTTTGGACTTGGGCGATTGTTTGAAGATGACGATCAGTCTATGGAGGGATAAATTTGTTACACCTGAAAAATCTACGAAATGACAGAAAAAAATGAAATATTCAATAATCCACAGCAAGCAGGTGCTGCAATAAAAGTTGTTGGCATTGGCGGTGGCGGGGGGAATGCCGTAAATTATATGTTTAAACAGGGGATTCATGACGTTGACTTTGTGGTTTGCAACACCGACTCCCAGGCTTTGGAAGCCAGTCCGGTGCCTGTGAAAGTGCAACTGGGATCGTCCCTGACCGAAGGACGAGGTGCCGGGAACAGACCAGAAGTGGGGAAAGATGCCGCACTTGAGAATATAGAGGATGTGAAACGGGTACTGGCTAACCGCACTAAAATGGTGTTTATCACCGCAGGTATGGGAGGCGGTACCGGAACAGGAGGCGCTCCGGTTATTGCAGAGGCATGCAGTGCCATGGGATACCTTACGGTAGGTATCGTCACCATCCCTTTTAGAAATGAAGGGAAAAGACGTATCCGGCAGGCTGTGGAGGGAATAGCTGCTCTGGAAAACCATGTTGACGCATTACTGGTCATCAATAATGAACGTATCCGGGAAATGTACGGGGACTTTGGTATTTCTGAAGCATTCTCAAAAGCTGATAATGTATTGGCGACCGCTGCAAAAGGTATTGCCGAAATTATTACTGTGCCCGGATATATTAATGTTGATTTTGCTGATGTGGAAACCGTTATGAGAAAAAGTGGCCTCGCATTGATGGGAACAGGAATTGCGGAGGGTAAAGACCGAGCAATTGAAGCCGTGGAAAAAGCGTTAACATCTCCTCTGCTCAATAATAATGAAATACGCGGAGCAAAAAATATTCTGCTGAATATCTCTTCGGGATTGAAGGAAGTGACCATGGATGAGGTGGGTAAAATTACCGACTATCTGCAAAATAAAGCCGGTTTTGTGGCTGACCTTATCTGGGGAAACGGACGGGATGAAACTCTGGGAGAAGAAATTTCTGTAACCCTTATTGCAACAGGTTTCGGTATGAGTTCTATTGCAGAAATTACCAGAGATAGCAAGATAGAGAAAGAAACCCATGAATTAGTAACCGATTCTGAGGTGTCAGAAGAAGGCAAGCTGCCGACTGTTCAGCCCAGGAATAGTTCACCAGACAAGGACCAAAAAACATTTGAGTTTGATGAGTCCGGGAGCCCCATGGAAGAGGACCTGGAGTTTGAAGTTCTTTACCCCAGTACCACCAGGGAGCGGAAAAAAACAACCGAACCTGCACGTGTCGATTTGGCTTCGGCCAGCGAGGAAGACCTGGATGAGATGGAAAATATTCCTGCTTATAAACGCCGCCAACTGCGTATGAACGATCCGAAATACCAGAAGAAGTTGTCAAACTATTCGGTAAATAGTGAGAATAAGCTCTCCGATAAAAATTCGTATCTTCATGGTCGGGTAGATTAATCAATCAAAAAGTTATAAATTATGTCACTTTTCGAACAAATAAGTGAAGATCTGAAGGGGGCAATGAAAGCCCGCAATAAAGAGCGGCTTGAAGCGCTGCGTAATATAAAAAAAGCATTGCTTGAAGCCCGGTCTGCAAAGGGAGCCGGCTCTGAGCTTACCGATGGGGAATCGGTTAAAATTATTGCCAAACTAGCCAAGCAAGGCACCGATTCAGCGGCTATTTACAAGGAACAGGACCGGGGAGAACTCTATTCCCAGGAAATGGGGCAGGTGTCGGTGTATAAGGAATACCTGCCTGAAATGCTGTCGGGCGATGCACTTGAAAAAGCGGTAAAGACAATTATCGATAAATCAGGGGCTACTTCTATGAAAGATATGGGCAGAGTTATGGGAGTAACCTCAAAAGAGCTTGCAGGTAAAGCCGAAGGATCAGAAATTGCTGCTATCGTTAAAAGATTGCTCTCTTCGTTTTAGTCATCATCTTCATTGATGTCAGCAATCTGGTCAGCCACGTGATCCAGGTCAGAATATTTATCTTCGTAATCCTGTTTCACCTCGTTTTTCAAGAATCCGTCTTCATCGAAATCGTCATCTTCGTCAACAATTCGAATGGCTTCATTCTCAGTCATCCTGAGCATATAATACTTGTCTTCTGTTTCAAAGGGAAGCGCGGTTACTTTGATTCCGTTTTTATCAAAAAAGTGAATCAGATGATCGGCAAAACCATCTGAATAAACCAATTTAATCTGTTCCTGTAGATTTTTGTCGAGCTTATTGTAATCCTTAATAATTTTTGGTTTGTTGGGCTCCATAATGAAATTGTTTAGTGTTTTATTGTTGACTTAAAATGCTTTGAAATATCAGAATAAAAGATTGTGTTTTTATTTTCAGTAACTTTCTTCTGCTATGTTATACTCGACAAATAAATAGCATCCTGTTGATATTTGCAACTGTTCAACAATTTTTTTTCATTTTTTTTCTGCGCCTGATAATTCCATAAATACATTGTTGGTCGGGGCACCAATTGCATTGATAGCCAGTTTGTTTGCAATTCGTTCCTATTCCGGTTATTGCGCTTATTGATTTTATGGGGTTCATCAGCGACGAATCGGAGAGGGTGATTCCACAAAACTGGTGAGGAATGAGGGAGAAAAGTTTTTGCTGTTCATCTACACTCCAGTTGCAATAACCTGGGGAGAAGGAATCTGTAATTCCTGCTCCCTGAGAGGAGGCATCCACAAAGATTTGATCCATGATCTTTGTGGCTGCCTTTTCAACGGTTACCGATCCGGTAATATCCAGCACATAAGCCATCAGTTCATCACCTTCAGCGGTTTTTTGCCTGGCCAGCTCCGTTATCCCTGATCCTGCGGTAGCAACAAGTACAGCTGCCTGAACAGCTTCTTTCAGTTGGGTTACAACAATTTTTCCAGGGCAGAATTCCTGATTTTCAATTTGTAATCTTTCTTTGACCGGATCAATGATCACACGCTTAAAAATCTGATATCCGCCAAATATCCGGCATCGTTCAGGAGCCAGTCGCAATGCTTCTTCCATCAGTGCGGGAAAGGGATCTGGTGAATGGCCTGGCTCGAATCCCATGAGTACTTCAATTTCTTCGGGAACGATCTGAAGTTCTGAAAAAGAAAATTCTATCTTTTTTATCATCCGTTTATTTTAGTGCAGGGGAAAGGAAGCCCTGTACAGGGACTTATTTTATTTTATTCTTCTTCGCAGATTTTTATTTTTTCCATGATGTCGCCGGCTTTGATAGCATCAATCACCTCAAGCCCTTCCATTACTTTTCCGAAACAGGTATGGTGGCCATCTAAGTGTTGGGTGTTTTGGCGATTGTGGCAGATGAAAAACTGTGATCCTCCGGTATCTTTTCCTGCGTGAGCCATGGAAAGAACTCCCCGGTCGTGGTATTGCTTGTTACCATTGGTTTCACAAGGGATCGTATAACCCGGACCACCGGCACCGGTTCCATCGGGACAGCCGCCTTGAATTACAAATCCGGGGATTACCCGGTGAAAGGTCAATCCGTCGTAAAACCCCTGCCTGGCTAACTTGATGAAGTTGGCAACAGTGCCAGGTGCATCGGTGTCATATAGATCAATTTTCATCACCCCTTTTCCAGTGTGAATCTCTGCTTTAGTTGTCTTGGTCATTCTATACAATTAAATATTTGGAGCAAAAGTAAAAAAAACCAGGATATATATCTGGTAGAATGGTCATGTATTTCTATCTTTATACAAAATTATTCCTCAAAAATCCTGAAGTAATGAATTCATTTTCAAAACAAACTAGACGAAATTTTATAGGAGATCTGTCGGTTTTTACCGCTGCAGCTCTGTTCCCCGGGAGTACACTATTGAGTTGTAGGAACCTTCCCGGTTCAAAAATGAAGCTCGGTCTGGTGACTTATCTGTGGGCAAAAGACTGGGATATTCCTACTATCATCGGGAATTGTACTGAAGCAAATATTCCGGGAGTAGAACTTCGTGTGGAGCATGCGCATGGAGTTACTCTTGATTTATCCCGTCAGCAACGCGAAGAGGTACGTAAACAGTTTGCCGGAAGTGCCGTAGAGATAATTGGAATGGGTACAAATGAGCAATACGACTGGCCCGATCCGGAGCGGTTGAAACAATCAATTGATACCACCAAAGCGTGGTTACAGCTGAGTAAAGATATTGGTGGTTCCGGTGTAAAAGTGAAACCCAATCAGTTCCATGAAGGCATCCCCCAGGCAAAAACCCTGGAGCAGATCGGGAAAGCGCTTAATGAGTTGGGGCGTTATGCACTGAATATGGGGCAACAGATCAGACTGGAAGTCCATGGCGTAGGTACGCAGGAGTTGCCAAACATTGCCAAAATAATGGAATACGTGGAGAATGTCGGTTCAACTGTGTGCTGGAACAGCAATTCTGAAGACCTGAATGAGCCAGGTTTGGAATTTAACTTCAATTTGGTGAAAGATTATTTTGGCGATATATGTCATGTTCGTGAATTAAATTTGGGTGATTATCCCTATCAACAGCTTATGAACCTTTTCGTAAGAATGGATTATAAGGGCTGGATATTGTTGGAATGCCGCACTGATCCGGAGGATAAAGTGGCTGCATTGAAAGAACAACGCGAAGTTTTTGAAAAAATGATAAAAAATGCACAAAATTTATAATTTTGCGCCTGGAAAGTTTTGCCTCTTTAGCTCAGTTGGTAGAGCAGCTCATTCGTAATGAGCAGGTCGTGGGTTCGAGTCCCATGAGAGGCTCAAAGAAAATATCGCTGCAATCGGAAAATCTCAAAAGCAGTTTGATACCGAACCTTACTGATCACTATTGGGCAACTCCTTGAATAAGTAAATCCTTTTCGAATTTAATCCACTTCTTCCTGAAGGTAAACTAATTCCCCATTCTGATACCTAAACTCATATGTTTTTCCGTTTATCTCAAGGTTGAATCCCGATTTGCTGAACGAATAGGTGTAAGGAGTATCGTCAAAACGAAAAAGAACCGGTTGTATCGCATGAACCCGGTCATACATATTTCGATAAATCAATTTGGTGATGGGGCCATTAAAACTCCATGGTTCCTGTATCAACTGGCCAAAATCAAAGAGAAAGTCAACCGAGCATTTTTGTGTTGGTCCTTCGATCATCCAACCGTTGTCGGTACGGGTAACGGGATACCGGGTTTGGAGGTGTCCCTGGGCTCCTACTCTGTTGTCGCCGACTCCCCTGATTTCGTCGATCATCAGGAGGTGTTTGTCGTTGATCATTAGCAAATGCCGGTTATACTTTGAAGCAATATAGGGGAATGCCTCTTTTAGTTCACTTACCAGGTAGAATCCGTTTTTCGTTTCGAATGCTTTTCGGATAAAGCCGGTTGCTCCATCGGTTTGTTCGTGAGAGCGTAGTGTAATACAATTGTGTTGGCTTGCATTTATTGCTCCATACCCGGGATCAATAAGGAATCTGTCCTTTCCATATCCCAGGATAATATGCCCCAGGTCGTCGTTATCGTGATTTCCTCCATTAAATCCTGCCCGGAAAGCCAGCCAGCTTTGTTCACCCCTCCAGGTAATCCAGTCGATCCCTTTAAAATGACGAAAACCGTTCAATTCAGGAGGAGAGCTTTTTTGATGAGGTTGCCTGTACCAGAAAGCCTCAACATCATGGAAAAGACCACCTGCACCAACAGCCTGGGAAGTCCTTCTGTCCTGATCCCAGGTCCAGTCGGGCCGGTCCAGTTGATTGGCCCACCAATAGGTATGCGCAATTCCATATTTAGCTCCTTTCTCGGAACAGTCGGAAAAGTTGTACGCATATCCATCCGGAGCAAACATAGGGGCCCAGAAACTTATCGTCTCATGAAATGCTTTATTCTTCATCAAGCCCAAATCCTTGCCGGTCAGTTTAGCAAACGGAACGATAAAATCAGTTAAATGCGCGATTGCTGTTCCCTGGTACATGACTCCTTCAATATAGCCTCCATCAGGATAAAAAGATTTAATCATATAGGGTAACCCGTCAGTTACACGTTGTAGTACGTAATCGGAGAGTTCGGGGTTGATATTCCGTATAATGAGGGCTGCAATACCTGCATTCCCATGTAAGGCAGAGTTCCAGTTAAAATCACAATGTACCCACCAGTCATTTAGAGCAATACCTTTCAGGTATGTACGCAATCCTTTTTCTGTCAATGTTTTAGTACAGGTACGTTTGAGTGATTCATCCAAATAGTTAAAGAGTGCATCATAGCCAAATGCAACAACATAAGTAAGTTCAGCTGTGCCCAGGTCTGCCCCGTTTATGTGAAACCTGCCGGGAATGTCTATGATCCAGTCTTCCGAATGGCAGGCTGCCTGTAAAGCTGCGGTGGCCATTTCAAAGTATCTGCTTTCGCCGGTAATGTACCAGGCAACAGTGGCTCTTTCAACCCAGTTTTTCAATACCCGCGGATTTGAAATGGAATTTGTCAATAGCGTAAAATCTGGATTTTTTTTATTGAATTGATCCCCTCCTAATTTTTCTAATGATTTTAGGTTTCTTTCATGAATATCTTTAAAGTACGGGTCGGTTAGATAGGAGGAAAGAGAGTTCCATTGTTTTTGTGATAAAAAGAGCCAGGGAAATTCCAGGTTCTTTTTGCCGAGACTTGTTGAGGCTGGAAAACCATCTGAGTTTTGATACACTGTGCTGCGTTGGATTAAATCCTGCAGTACCGGATCAGCTACAGGATTTAGGACATCCTGTCCGAATAGGTATAGCGACGAAATGAGAAAGGTTAACGTGAAGAATAATTTAGATTGCATACGTATGAAGTAAATGTTAATGAAAATTAGTTATGATCGAACCCTCGGGCTTTGTAACCCCGCAAACCGGGAACTGCCAGTTTTGCTCCCGGGTTTAAAAAGCTTACGTGGTAAGTCCACCAGCTTTCTTCCCTGATAAAAGCTGGAATTACATGATGTCAGGCAAAAAATCAATCCCATTAAAAAAGCCAGGATTAGTCGGAATGGATTCATGAAAAATAGATGTTATTGGTTCGATTGAAATGTATTTGATAAACAAGTCTAAAGGAAGAAATTCTTTTTTAACCTGCCAATATTTTTTGGGGATTAGATATGATCTAATGTACAAAGCAGCCGGCAAAAAAGGATGCCGGCTGCAGTTGATATGTTTTTTCCAGATAGGTGTTTACTACACCTCATTGGTTGAGAAATCCATAGCTGCCATGCGCAGGTATGAGTTATAGCGCCATTTTGCATTTTCTTCTGCTGCAGTAAACAGGTGATCGGCTTCTGCGGGGAATGATTTCTTCAGTGAAGTATATCTGACCTCGCCGTTCAGGAATTCCTGGAATTTACTCCAATCGGGCTCTTTTGAGTCGAGCTGGAATGGATTTTTTCCTTCTTTTTCCAGCAGTGGATTGTAGCGGAACAGGCTCCAGTATCCTGACTCAACAGCTCTTTTTTCTTCATCCTGGGTTTTCCCCATACCTGCTCTCAATCCATGATTGATACACGGAGCGTATGCAATAATAATGGATGGTCCCGGGTATGCTTCTGCCTCTTTAATGGCTTTCAGATATTGCGTTTGGCTTGCGCCCATGGAAACTTGTGCCACATAAACATATCCGTAAGTCATGAGCATGGCGCCCAGGTCTTTTTTGCGAATTTTTTTCCCTGAAGCGGCGAATTTAGCGACTGCTCCCACAGGGGTTGATTTTGATGATTGTCCACCGGTGTTGGAATAGACTTCGGTGTCCAGCACAAGAACATTCACATCCTCACCGCTAGCCATCACATGGTCGAGTCCTCCGTAGCCAATATCATATGCCCATCCGTCGCCTCCGAAAATCCAAATTGACTTTTTCACCAGGTACTGTTTCAGATTGGTAATATCCCGGGCATATTCGCTATTGCTATTGGCAATTGTTTCAAGTACTTTGGCAGAGGCTTCCACTGATCCATCGGCATGATTTTTATTTTCGAGCCAAAATTTGAAGGCTTCTTTTTCTGCTTCAGAGGCTCCGTTGTTCAGGGCTTGGTTCATGATATCAGCCAGTCTGTTTCGTTGAGCTGTAATTCCTTCCGCAAAGCCAAATCCATACTCGGCATTATCTTCAAACAATGAATTTGCCCATGCCGGTCCGTGTCCTGTTTCTTTGTGTTTACAATAGGGTGTGGATGGAGCTGATCCTCCATAAATGGAAGAACAACCGGTAGCGTTTGAGATCATCATTCTTTCCCCAAAAAGTTGTGTGAGGAGTTTGATGTAAGGTGTTTCCCCGCAACCTGCACATGCGCCGGAGAATTCGAACAGCGGTTGGGCAAACTGTGAATTTTTCACAGATTTGGTTTTATCCACCACTTTTTCTTTTAGGGAGACTTTATTGATCATGTAGTCCCAGCGTTCCACTTCAGTTTTTTGGCTTTCTAGTGGTTTTAAGATAAGGGCTTTAGTTTTGGATGGACAAACATCCACACAGTTTCCGCATCCGGTACAGTCGAGAACACTTACCTGCATTTTAAAATGCAGTCCGCCGAACATTTTGGAAGGCGTGGCCACACGGGTTTGGGTTCCTTCGGGTGCTCCGGCTACTTCTTCATCAGAAAGCAGGAAGGGACGAATGGCGGCATGAGGGCAGACGTAAGCGCACTGGTTGCACTGAATGCATTCGTCGGCCTGCCATTCCGGCACGTTTACTGCAATTCCTCTTTTTTCAAAGGCCGCAGTACCTGGCAGGAATGTACCGTCTTCATAGTTGGTAAATGAAGAAACAGGCAGATCGTCACCTTTTTGATCATTGATTACATCCACCAGTTTGGTAATATATTCCGGTCGATCATTCTCTTCCTCTATGGTTGAAGCTTCTATATTTTTCCATTCAGCGGGGATACTTACCTTTACAACATTCTTTCCTCCGGCTTCAACGGCAGCGAAGTTCATGTTAACAATTTTTTCTCCTTTTTTACCGTACGATTTCACGATGGCTTTTTTCATCTCATCAACAGCCATTTCATAGGGGATAACTCCGGTAATTTTAAAGAATGCGGCTTGCATAATTGTATTGGTGCGTGATCCCAGTCCTATTTCCTCGCCAAGTTTTGTTCCGTTAATGATATAAAATTGGATATCATTTTTAGCAAGATATTTTTTCATCTGGTCGGGCAAACGTTTTTTTGTTTCTTCCTCATCCCAGATGGAATTCAGGAGGAACGAGCCTCCTTTTTTCAGTCCTTTTAGAACATCATACATTTTGATGTATGCCGGTACATGGCAGGCAACGAAGTCAGGAGTAGTAACAAAGTATGTTGAACGGATGGGTTTATCACCAAAGCGCAGGTGTGAGCAGGTAAATCCTCCTGATTTTTTAGAGTCGTACTGGAAATAGCCCTGGCAATATTTATCCGTTGCATTTCCAATAATCTTGATCGAGTTTTTATTGGCTCCCACTGTTCCGTCGGATCCCAGGCCATAAAATTTAGCCTGATAAGTTCCTTTGGGAGTCATATCAATTTCCTCTATTAACGGCAAGGATTTGAAAGTAACGTCATCGACAATTCCAATAGTAAAGTCGTTTTTAGGTTCTTTCATTTCCAGGTTTTCATATACTGCCAGGATTTGAGAAGGTGTTGTATCTTTTGATCCCAGTCCATAGCGTCCACCAACAACAACCGGGGGATTTTCCCAGCCGTAGAATTGTGTTTTCACATCCAGGAAAAGGGGTTCTCCAGGAGCTCCGGGTTCTTTTGCACGGTCGAGAACAGCAATTCTTTTTACATTTTTAGGCAGCGCTTCGAGGAAGTATTTTGAAGAGAAAGGCCGGAACAGATGAACCGCAATCATTCCGACTTTTTTGCCTTGTGCTGTAAGGTAATCAATGGTTTCGCGAGTGGTTTCGGTTACTGATCCCATAGCGATAATAATATTTTCTGCTTCCGGGTCGCCGTAGTAATCGAAGGGGTGATATTCCCGGCCGGTGATTTTGCTGATCTCTTTCATATAATCAGCGACAATATCGGGGACGGCATCGAAAAATTTATTTGCCGATTCTTTTGCCTGGAAGTAGATATCGGGGTTTTGGGCTGAACCTCTGGTTACCGGGTTTTCAGGATTGAGTGCCCGGTTTCGGAACTCCTGCAATGCTTCCTGGTCTACCAGGGGCACCAAGTCTTCCATTTGGAGTGCTTCCACCTTTTGAACCTCATGGGAGGTGCGGAATCCGTCGAAAAAGGCCAGGAAAGGCACCCTGGATTTAATGGTAGCTAAATGGGCTATTCCGGCCAGGTCCATCTCTTCCTGCACTGAGCCGGCAGCGATCATGGCGAATCCGGTTTGACGTGCAGCATAGATATCACTGTGGTCACCAAAAATAGAAAGTGCATGCCCGGCAATTGCCCTTGCACTCACATGAAAAACGGTAGGCAGAAGTTCTCCAACAATCTTGTACATATTTGGGATCATCAGCAGTAACCCCTGCGAAGCAGTATAGGTAGTTGCCAGTGTGCCTGTTTGTAACGCTCCGTGAACAGCTCCTGCAGCTCCTCCCTCGCTCTGCATCTCAGCCAGCCGTACCGGCTGACCAAACATGTTTTTCTTGCCGTTTGCTGCCCATTCATCCACATTCTCTGCCATGTTCGATGAAGGTGTAATGGGATAAATACATGCTACTTCGCTGAACATGTAACTTATATACGACGCCGCGTAGTTCCCGTCGCATGTAATGAATTTTTTTTGTTTTGCCATTTTTATTTGTATTTTTTCAAGTGTTAATATTGTGATTTAATTTTATTCAATAGAGAAAACCAAAAAGCCATAATGGAATTTTATTTCCTTTTCCCGATTCAATCATGTCGGCAGCTGCAAACTGATCACGCCCCGGTTCGGTATTATGCCCACCAATAATAAATTGGTGTTGATTATTAACTAAAAAATCAGCAGTTTCTGAAGCGGTTATGGTTTGTGTGTACCCTGTCTGATTGTAAAAGAACGTCTGCCGCAGGTTTAACTTTTCAGTATTCCCTGGTGTAATAGCATACAACAGGTTGGTATTGTGCATATAAACCTTCACCGGCTTCTTCATGTCACTTTCATCACCATTCAAATAAAGCAGATGTATGAGTTTTGCATTTTTTAAATAACGAAGATAATTCATAACAGTTGCCCGCGATGTGTGAATATAGGCTGCTAATTTACTTACATTCGGTGAAAAAGGTGTTTCTGAGGCTATGATGTGCAACAGCTTTCTGAGTTTTGGTAAATATTTTAATTCAATTTGATAAATGTAAGGAATATCAATTTCCAGTGCCAGATTAATATGTTTAAGCAGGCTGTTGGTATAAAAATTCGGATTGTCAATAAAATAGGGGTAATAACCACTTTTTAGATATTCTTCAAAGTAAGCCAGAGGCCTTATTTTTGTGACGATGTTCCGGGCGATTTCCTCATGATGTTTGATAATATCGTGGAAGGAGTACACAGGGAATCTGTTGCTGGTGACATGGTTCACATACTCACGGAATGATAATCCTTCCAGATGACTTATTTTCAGTATTTTTTTCAGTGCCGTGTTTTCTTCTGTAATGCGCAGCACCGGAGAAGAAGAAAAAATAATTTGAAGTGCCGGTAACTTCTCGTGGCATTCTTTTAATTCCTTTGACCAGTTTGGGTATTTTTGTATCTGGTCAAGTAACAAAACCTTTCCTCCCTTTTTGATAAACTCATCAGCAAAAGAAAAAATTGTTCGATTGGTAAAATAAAAATTATTCAGATTAACATAAAGTGCTGAATTGTCGTCAGGATAATTTTTTTTCAGGTATTCGAGTAGGAAAGTAGTTTTCCCCACACCACGAAATCCTTTAATACAGATCAGTTGTTTGGACCAGTCGATGGTATTGAGCAACTCCCTGCTAATGGCAGGATATGTGCTATCCAATAAAGTTCGATGTATGTACTGAAAAAATTCCACTATAAAAATTTACTGCAAAAATAACAGTTTTTAGTGGAGTTTGTAATGTGAAGATGTCAAAAATAGATAATTTGTGTAATTTATAATTGATAAAAATAAAGAAGCAGGTTTGTTTTACCTGCTTCTTTATTGGTGTTTAACCATCGTTCATGGAAGCCAGGAATTCAGCGATAGAATTGGAGCGCATGAGTCTGGTTTTCATAAATTCCATTGCTTCCAGGGAGTTCATGTCGCCCAGGTAGTTGCGCAGTACCCAGAGTTTATCCAGGATTTCTTTTCTGATAAGCAGATCTTCACGACGTGTGCTTGATGCCGGGATATCCACAGACGGGAATATTCGTTTGTTGGAGAGTTTCCGGTCGAGTTGCAATTCCATGTTTCCGGTTCCTTTAAATTCTTCGAAAATAACATCATCCATTTTCGATCCGGTTTCTGTAAGTGCTGTTGCCAGGATGGTGAGCGATCCGCCTTCTTCTATATTTCGGGCGGCTCCGAAGAATCGCTTGGGTTTATGCAGCGCATTTGCGTCCACACCTCCTGAAAGGACTTTCCCTGATGCAGGTTGAACGGTATTGTATGCACGAGCCAGCCGGGTGATGGAGTCGAGCAGGATAACCACATCGTGTCCACATTCGACCAGGCGTTTAGCTTTTTCCAACACGATATTGGCCACTCTGACGTGTTTATCGGCGGGTTCATCGAAAGTAGAAGCTATGACCTCGGCATTTACGCTCCTGGCCATATCCGTAACTTCCTCCGGGCGTTCGTCAATTAAAAGAACGATCATATAAACTTCCGGGTTATTGGCAGCAATGGCATTGGCAATCTCTTTCAGCAGAACTGTTTTACCGGTTTTTGGCTGGGCTACAATAAGTCCACGCTGGCCTTTGCCAACAGGGGCAAACATATCTACAACCCGGGTAGAGATGTTATCATGTCCTTTCCCGGTTAGTTCAAATTTTTCGTTTGGGAAAAGAGGTGTCAGGTGGTCAAAGGGAACACGGTCGCGAATATAATTTGGTGTTCTGCCATTAATTTCAACCACCTTAATCAACGGGAAGTATTTTTCTCCTTCTTTGGGAGGGCGGACGGTGCCTGTCACTGTATCCCCGGTTTTTAACCCGAAAAGTTTAATTTGTGATTGCGACACGTATACATCATCGGGAGAGTTCAGGTAGTTAAAATCAGAAGAGCGCAGAAACCCATATCCATCAGGCATTATTTCCAGAACTCCGGTATTGGTAACAATCCCGTCGAACTCATAAAACTTGTCGGAATCGTTTCTTCCGTTTTGCTGATTTCCATTTTGTTGCCTGGGGTGAAAGGTGCGCTGTTCGCGTGGTTCTTTTTTAATGATTTTGGGAGCTTCCTGAGATTTTTTCATTTCTTCCGGAGCTGGTTTTGGGGTGGTAGCAGCAGGAACCGGTTCGGTCTCTTTATTTTCTTTTTTGTTCTCCTGCTTCCATATTTTGGCTTTTGGCTTTTCTTGCTGCTTGACCTCCTTCTTCTCAATCCTGGGTTTCTCGTCGTTTTCTTTGGCCTTTTTTGACTTTTCGCTGAATCCTTTGATGATGGCTTTTATTTGATCCTGGCGTGACTGTACTGAATTTTCAGAACTAGCAGGTTGGGTAGGGGGTATATCAACTTGTTCCACCTTCTTTTCAATAATTTGCCGCTCATGGTGGGGACGCCGGCCACGCCTTGGTTTCTCTTCTGTTGATTCTCCCGAATTCTTGTTGTCTTTTGGCGGATCCTGTTTTTTACGTAGAAAATTTTTAAATCCCGTTCGTTCTTCTTTTTTCTGACCTGAAGGTTCTCCGGAAGTATTCTTTTTTACCTTCTTTTCAGCTTCCTGTATGGCCTGAGTGTCGAGTATCTTATATATAAGATCTTGTTTCTTATATGATTCAACACGTTTAATTTTTAGTTCCTTAGCAATATCACGTAACTCAGGAACGAGCTTTTTATTTAATTCTAAAATATCGTACATCTTAAAAAATAGTTATTTTTTTTGTGGATTAATTAAAATCGATTATTTGTTTGGAACAAATTATGTGGAGACGAGAATCAGTTGGAAATCTGGTGCAAGTATAATAATTTGTTCTAACTTTTACAATGAATCAATTTTTTTTTTGCATCATACCTGCTTTGCCCCGGTTAATTTAACATTTGTTATCCATCATTGGCAATCAGACGTATGCGTAGTGTCAGGTTTTGTTCATGCTCAATAATTCTTTACGCATGGAATCAGAAAAGGTTTAATTTTTTTGCAGATTCTGTTATGAAGGAACGAAAGGATAAAATTTTTATTTTGTTTTAATTTGAATCTGAAGTTATATTTTATTTTTGCAAAAATACAAAAAAATATGAGAATAGAGATTGAACAACCCGAACAGGAAGAATTGGAGGAAGCTGGAGTTTTTGGTTGGCCGGTATGGGAGCACGATGAAGACAAATTCGACTGGTTTTATGATAAAACCGAACATTGTTATATCCTTGAAGGTTCCGCAACTATTGTTTCTGAATTCGATTCTTTAACTATAAAATCCGGAGACTATCTGGTCTTTCCTGCCGGACTTGAATGTGTCTGGGATATACACACCAAAATACGGAAACACTACAGTTTTGAGTAGGAAATTTTCCTTTTTTAAACATTCGAAAAGTTCAGTTGTTTTCATTACATTTACTGGACAATACAATTAAAATGGATAAATTTTCTTGGGTGGGGAGCCACGAAAACGAGGTGATTGACGACCTGTATAAAACTTATCTTAAAAATCCTGATGCGCTGGAAAAAAGCTGGCAACATTTTTTTGCTGGATTTGAGCTGGCTCGCGCAGGTTTTCCTGTTAAACCTTCCGGGTTTACGGGTACTGAAATGAATAAAGAGTTTGCAGTGTTAAGTTTGATTCATGGATACCGGCAGCGAGGGCATTTATTTACCCGGACTAATCCGGTGAGAGCACGCAGAAAATATGTACCTACTCTTGACATTGAAAATTTTGGTTTAGGTAAAGAGGACCTGAATAGAACTTTTCAGGCAGGGAATGACATAGGGATAGGGCCGGCCAGGTTAAGTGACATTGTGGAGCATCTGGAAGCTACCTATTGCCGCTCTATTGGAGTGGAATATGTTTACATGCGTAAGCCGGAGGTTGTGGAGTGGATGAAAGAAAAAATGGAGAGTTGCCGCAACTCCCGGGAATTTTCAGAAGAGGAAAGAAAAGATATTTTTTATCACCTGAAACTGGCAGTTGGATTTGAAAGTTATATCCACAAAAAATTTCCCGGACAGAAACGTTTTTCACTGGAAGGCGCTGAAAGCCTTATCCCATCGCTCGATGCCATTATTGAACGAGGAGCCGAACTCGGTATTGAGGAGTTTGTTCTGGGAATGGCGCACCGTGGCAGACTAAACGTGCTGGCAAATATTTTGGCTAAACCGTATGAAAATATATTTAAGGAGTTTTACGGGAAAGAATATGAAGAAGATATCTGGAATGGCGATGTAAAATATCACCTGGGCTATGAGGATGAGGTGACCACCCATGTTGGCAAAAAGGTGAAGCTGAAGCTCATGCCAAACCCATCTCATCTGGAAACGGTAAGCCCTATTGTTCAGGGAATGGTTCGCTCCCGTATCCAGTCTGTATATCATGGCGATTACAGCAAAGCTGCAGCCATTATTATACACGGTGACGCCGCAATTGCGGCACAGGGAGTTGTTTATGAAACCATACAGATGTCGCAGCTAAAAGGTTATAAAACAGGTGGAACAATACATCTGGTCATCAATAATCAGGTAGGTTTTACGACTTCCTATCTCGATGCCCGATCCAGTACATACTGTACCGATGTTGCCAAGGTGACACGGTCGCCCGTGTTTCATGTGAATGGAGATGACGTTGAAGCTCTGGTGTATACCATCATACTGGCAATGGAATTCCGGCAGAAATTTCAAACCGATGTGTTTATTGATATTTTATGCTACAGGAAGTATGGCCATAATGAAGGGGATGAACCGCGGTTTACCCAGCCGTTGTTATATCAAGTGATTTCAAAACATCCGAATCCTCGTGATATTTATGCCGGAAAACTAGAGAAACTGGGGGTTATGACACAGGAAAAAGCCCGTCAGGAAATTCGCAATTTCGATCGCTTCCTGGAGGAAAAATACAAAGCTTCAGAAAAAATTGAAAAACTTAAAATTCGCAAATTTCTGTTGAACGAGTACGAATCTTATGAAATGCCCAGTAAATCAATGTTCGATCAATCGGTTGACACAGGGGTCTCTGCCGATATGCTGATGGCAACAGCTGAAAAATTTAATACGCTTCCTGATAATCTGACTTTTTTCAAGAAGGTAAACCGGATTTTATCTGACCGGCGGATGATGGTTTTTGATCACCGTCTTGATTGGGCCATGGCCGAATTACTGGCTTATGGCACTCTGGTTGCTGAAGGTCATCCGGTACGCCTGAGTGGCCAGGATTCGGAACGTGGCACCTTTGCCCACCGACATGCTTCCTTTGTGGTAGAGGGAACCGATGAGAAATATTTCCCGCTTAAACATGTTTCAGATAATCAGGCTTCTTTTCATGTATTCAATTCCTTGCTTTCGGAGTATGCCGTATTGGGATTTGAATATGGATATGCCCTGGCTCAACCCAACGGGTTGACCATTTGGGAAGCACAGTTTGGCGATTTTCATAATGTGGCACAGGTTGTTATCGATCAGTATATTACTTCTGCATTTGAGAAGTGGGGAATGATGAATAATTTGGTTCTGCTTTTGCCTCACGGCTATGAAGGTCAGGGGCCGGAGCATTCCAGTGCCCGGATTGAAAGGTTTCTTGAGCTGGCTGCCAATAATAATATCCAGGTGGCCATGCCTTCCACCCCGGCCAATATGTTTCATCTGTTGCGTCGTCAGGTGAAAATGAAAATGCGACTTCCCCTGATCGTTTTTACTCCGAAAAGCCTCTTGCGCCATCCGCAGGTTGTTTCTGCTATTGACGATTTTACCCGCGGAGGCTTCAGGGAAGTTATTGATGATCCGTTTGCTGATCCGCAAACCATTGAAAAAATTGTTTTTACATCGGGCAGGCTATATTATGATCTTTTGAAATACAAACTGGAAAAAGGGATTTCACATGTGGCCATCGTACGCCTGGAACAGTTCTATCCTATTCCGAATAGACAGATCAACCAGATCATTCGAAAATATAACACTACAACCCTGGTTTGGGCTCAGGATGAACCGGAGAATATGGGTGCATGGCCGCTGCTCAGCCGGAAACTTGAATGCCTGGGCATGAAAGTAGTGGCAAGGCCCGAAAGTGCAAGCCCGGCAGTTGGATTGATGGAGATTCACACCCGGGTATTAAATCAGATTGTAGATAATGTTTTTGATGTGAAGGAAATTGTTGCCAATAAAAACGTATAACTCATGATCGTTGAAGTGAAAGTGCCCAGCCCGGGCGAATCTGTAAGTGAAGTGGAAGTCGGCAGCTGGCTTGTTGCCGACGGGGAAGTTGTATGGAAAGACCAGGAGATTGCTGAAGTGGAATCAGATAAGGCTACTCTGACCATCGTGTCACCCGAATCCGGACAAGTAAAAATCAGTGCAGGAACAGGGGAGTCTATAGCGGTAGGTACAGTAATATGTACCATCGATACAGATGTAATGCCCCAAGAAGAAGCACAAAAGGTTGAGGCAGTCGATAAAAAAACCGGCAGGAAACCAACCAATGAAACAGGGAATCCAGAAAGCAGTGTGTCTGAAGAAAATGAGGCAGATCGCTTTGTGAAAGGATCAAAGGAAGATGGGGAAGAACCGGCTGAACAAGACCGGATCAAGATCACTCCGGTTGCCAGGGAACTCATGAGGGAGCAAGGTGTGTCGGTCGGGGAAATCATCAAAGGATTAAAGCGTTTGGGAAAAAAAGAGGTAGAGGTCGCATTGGATGCTTTATCCGAAATTTCGTCATCCACGACGGGTGAGAATCCCGGATATAAAAGGGAAGAGGAAAGAAAAACGGTGTCCCCTCTAAGGAAGAAACTGGCCGAACGAATGGTTGCTGTAAAGAATGAAACAGCCATGCTGACCACATTTAATGAAGTGGATATGGGCTATTTGATGGAGTTGAGAAAAAAATACCAACAGCAGTTCACTGAAAAATATGGTTTTAAGCTTGGATTCATGTCATTTTTTGCCAAAGCTGTTGCAATAGCCATGGAATTTCATCCTATTGTAAATGCCCGGTTCGATCAAAATGATATCATCATTCCCCGGTATGTTGATGTGGGAATTGCAGTATCTACACCCAAAGGACTGATGGTACCGGTTGTCCGAAATGTCGAAAGCAAAACGATCCCGAAAATTGAACTGGAAATTAAGGAACTTGCCGAAAAAGCGCGGAATAAAAAAATTTCAGTCAATGAGCTGAGTGGAGGTTCCTTTACGATTACAAACGGTGGGGTTTTTGGATCTTTGCTATCTACTCCGATCATCAATCCGCCACAATCGGCAATTTTAGGGATGCACAATATCACTGACCGGCCGATAGCCAGGAACGGACAAGTTGTTGTCCGGCCCATGATGTATGTGGCGCTATCCTACGATCACCGGATGATCGATGGAAAAGATTCAGTTGGCTTTTTGGTTCGGATGAAAGAGTTGATTGAAAACCCTCTTCGACTGATGTCCGGGGGTGTTGAACCTGAGCAATTGCTGCTGGGTATTTGAATACTCCTTGGCTTTTTGTTATCGTTTGTCCCCGTCAACTAAAAGTGTAATTTTGTGATTTTTAAAACTGATTTACAATGGACAAGAAAAAGATAAGGTGGCGATATTTCTTGCCGGCTATTATTTTAGTAAAAATGAGTATTCTAGGATTTATTTTTTTGGGGACTACAGCAAATGAAGAGCCTGAAGGATCAGATACACATATTCCGGAAGGATCGGAAACTCTTGTCTCCGCAGGATACACAGCGGTGAATATACCTGATACGGTTTCTTTTGCCGGTGAGCCGGTACCGGTATGGCGCTATGATATTCGGGAATCACTCGACCGGGAATTGCTGGTAAACTCTTATTTCCATTCACAAACCATTCGATTTTTAAAGGTTGTCCCGCGATATTTTTCGGTTATTGAACCCATTCTAAAAGAGCGAGGCATTCCTGATGATTTTAAATACCTTGCTTTAGCGGAGAGTGGCTTCAACCCGCGTGCACTTTCTCCTGCATCAGCTGCTGGTATTTGGCAGTTTCTTCAGGGCACTGCCAGGGAATTCGGGCTGGAGGTTAACAAGGAGGTGGATGAACGCTATCATCTGGAAAAATCGACCTATGCTGCTTGTGATTATTTATGGAAAGCATACCAAAAATATGAATCATGGGCTATGGTAGCTGCTGCTTATAACGGGGGAATGGCTGGAGTGGAGCGCCAAATGAACCGGCAGAAAAATAACTCATATTACGATATCCTTTTTGGAGAGGAAACCGGTAGATATCTCTTCCGGATCATCGCTCTGAAACTCATTATGGAAAATCCGGAGAACTACAATTTTTATATTGCTGAAGATGAAAGATATCCCATAGTGCCTGCCCGCGAGATAGTTATAACTGGAAAAATAGAAAATTTCGCAGATTTCGCTATTCAACAAGGAATAAACTATAAACTTTTAAAGGACTTAAATCCCTGGTTGCGTGATAACTTTTTAACCAATACCGGTGGTAAATCCTATACCGTAAAAATTCCTCTGCTGGAAAGGTATTAAAGTCTGACAGCAGTGAATCTAAGGTTCAGAGGGATTAAACCCGGGGAAGGCTACATGTTGCAGTTTCATGGAGCAGGATGAACCTGATGGGAATACATGTATGTGCGTTAAATTGTATCATTTTATATTCTTATTGATTGAAGATTGAGGGATTAACCCAATTTTGGAAGAGCAAATTATTACAATGACACAGGAGAGATTATTCAAGGAATCCCAGGTTATGGAAGAGGTGCTTGAACCGGAAGATAAAATTGTTGTTCATGGTGCCCGGGAGCATAACCTTAAAAATATTGATGTTGAAATTCCCCGGAACAAGCTTACGGTCATTACTGGTTTGAGTGGCAGTGGAAAATCATCCCTGGCATTTGATACTTTATATGCTGAAGGGCAGCGACGTTATATTGAAACTTTTTCTGCTTATGCCCGATCCTTCCTCGGAAATCTTGAGCGCCCCGATGTAGATAAAATTTCCGGATTGAGTCCCGTTATTTCTATAGAGCAAAAGATAACCAGTCGAAATCCCCGTTCAACAGTAGGCACAGTAACGGAAATTTACGACTTTTTGCGATTACTTTTCGCCCGGGCAGCTGAGGCCTACTCATACAACACCGGGGAGAAAATGGTGAAATATTCAGAAGAAAAAATAATCCAGCGAATTTTTCAGGATTTTTCGGGCAGGCGAATTTTTATCCTTGCCCCTGTTGTGAAAGGGAGAAAGGGTCATTATCGGGAATTGTTTGAACAGATCAGAAGAAAAGGATTTCTCCATGTCAGGGTGGATGGGGAAATTACTGAGATAAAACACAATCATCGTGTTGACCGTTACAAGAATCACTTTGTCGAAATGGTGATCGATAAGCTGGAGGTGGATGAGTTGGTTTACAAGCGTTTAAAAGGTAGTGTTGAAACAGCCTTGAAACATGGGCAAGGAGTGCTACAGATTCTGGATTATGAGTCGGGCCAGGTTAAATATTACAGTCGCCTGCTGATGTGCCCCACAACCGGAATCTCGTATAATGAACCGGCGCCCCACAATTTTTCATTTAACTCCCCTCAGGGTGCCTGTCCGAAATGTAACGGGTTGGGAAGAATTACGGAGATTGATATTGAAAAAATCATCCCTGATCCCGGCAAAAGCATAGCCAAAGGAGGTATAGCTCCGCTGGGGCTGTATCGCAATTCATTAATATTTTGGCAAATAGAAGCACTTGGAGAAAAATTCGGATTTACCTTAAAGACCCCTGTGGCGAAGATCCCGGAAGAAGGATTGCAGGCAGTCTTGTTTGGTACAAATGAAAGGATTCAGCTCAAAAATACACCACTGGGTAGCAGTATGAATTATATGATGAGTTACGATGGAGTGGTGAAATATATTGATAGTCAGCGGGAAGAAAATACGGCAAAAAGAGCCTTACACTGGGCCAATCAATTTGTAAAAACAGCCATTTGCCCCGTGTGCCATGGCCATCGTTTAAAAAAGGACTCGCTTCATTTTAAGATTGATGGCAGAAATATTTCCGAGTTGGCACAGATGGATCTGAATGAATTGAATGAATGGTTTCAGGGGCTTGAAGACCGGTTGACTGACAGGCAGCGTACCATCGGTACCGAGGTCATTAAGGAAATTCGTGACCGGCTTGGATTTATGCTGGACGTTGGTCTTGATTACCTGGCACTTGACCGGCCGGCACAAAGTTTATCCGGGGGAGAGTCACAACGGATCAGGCTGGCAACACAAATGGGATCTCAACTGGTCAATGTGCTTTATATACTGGATGAGCCGAGTATTGGGTTACATCATCGCGATAATATGCGACTTATTGAGGCATTGGAACGCTTGCGCGATAGCGGGAATTCCATTGTTGTGGTGGAACACGATAAGGAAACCATGTTGCATGCCGACTGGCTCATCGATATGGGACCCTTTGCCGGCAGGCACGGGGGGGAAGTGGTGGCGTCAGGAAAACCGGAAGATGTGATGAAAATGGAAACCCTTACCTCTGATTACCTGAACAACCGGAGAAAAATAGAAGTTCCTGCTACCCGCCGGACAGGCACTGGGAAATATCTTGCCATTCTGGGATGTACAGGGAACAATCTGAAGGATGTTTCCATCAAAATACCTCTCGGAACGTTTATTTGTGTGACAGGTGTTTCAGGGAGCGGAAAATCATCCCTGGTCAATGAAACCCTCCAGCCCATTTTAAGTCAGATTTTCTATCGGTCAGTACAGGATCCATTGCCCTATAAGTCAATAGCCGGAGTGGAAAATATTGATAAGGTAATCCGGGTGGATCAATCCCCTATTGGTCGGACACCACGCTCAAATCCTGTAACCTATACCGGTGTATTTTCCGATATTCGAAATCTTTTTGTACGACTCCCCGAATCAAAAGTCAGAGGGTATAAGCCCGGTCGTTTTTCTTTTAACGTGAAGGGAGGCCGTTGTGAATCATGCCAGGGGGGAGGGATGAAGCTGATTGAGATGAATTTTTTACCCGATGTGTATGTTCATTGCGACAATTGCAATGGCAAAAGATACAATCGCGAAACCCTCGAGGTGAGGTATAAAGGAAAGTCAATCAGTGATGTACTGGAAATGACCATCAATGAGGGAGTGGAATTTTTTGAAAGTATTCCTTCCATTGCTTCCAAACTGAAAACCCTGAAAGAAGTGGGTCTTGGCTATATTACCCTGGGACAATCGTCAACGACACTTTCCGGAGGTGAATCACAACGGGTAAAGCTGGCTACAGAGCTTTCAAAACGAGATACCGGAAAGACCCTGTATATTCTGGATGAACCTACAACAGGTTTGCATTTTGAAGATATCCGTGTGCTTTTAGGTGTCCTCAATAAACTGGTCGACCGGGGGAATACGGTTATTGTTATTGAACACAATATGGATGTGATTAAAGTGGCTGACTATATCATCGACCTGGGCCCAGAAGGTGGAAAAAATGGGGGTGAAATTCTATGTGCCGGTACACCGGAAGAAATAGCACGTGCAACGAATTCCTATACAGCAAAATTTTTAGAGGAAGAGCTAAGTTAATGGGGATGCCTGAAAAGAAAAGGACAGCTCAACAGCTGTCCTTTATTAATGTTAACCCCCAAACACACAAGCAATACAGGACGTATTGCATTACAAATATATAATATTATTATGAATTTTCAAAGTATTTGGGGAAAAATTATTGGATATGTTTTCAATGTTTTTTGGGGTATCTGCTAAATCCAGTTATTTATTTGTTTTGAAATCTTCCAGGAATCCTTCAAACATCCAATTTGCCAGAGCCTGTCGATTACTGGAAATGATAAATCGTTGTTGGTCGCGTCGATGATTGATGTTTCCCAGTTCAATATAAATTGCAACCGGCAAGGTATTGCGCACTACATACAGGTTCCGGTCTGAAACTGTTCCGTTATAGCCTCGCCCGGGTTGATGCTGGTCATATTTTTGCTGGAAAACTTTCTGTAAAATTCTGGCTGCTTTTCTCCCTGTATTACTTCTTTTGTCGTGGTAAAAGAATACATCAATATTTTCCCCGTGGCTTCGCGAGTCTACATGAATGGCAACCATGCGCTGAAAGCTTCCTTTATGCTTTCGATATAGATTATTAACTGCGTCTGTTCGTTGCTTTAACCTTTTTGTCTGGTTCAGCGGGATTCGAAGGTTAGGATAACAGATTTCATCTTTATCGGGTTTTAAGTAGCTGTCTTCGCGAATTCCATCATTGGAGTCACGTGTGATCATATATACGGTTGCACCATGTTGAATGAGATTCCGGGCCAGCCGCAGGGTTACGTCGTAGGCATATTCATCTTCACAAAGTTGCCAGTCACCATATTTCCCAACTGCCCCGGGATCAGGACCTCCATGGCCGGCTACCAGATGATAAACCGCACCTTTCAACTGATCGTCAACGATTTCTACATCCTGATAGTTGCTCCCGAAAATTTCATACCGCCGGGTTTTTGTTGCCGGAGGAGTTTTGGCTGGTGATGCAGCGCTTGCATCCTGTTGACTTTCATCCCCGCGAAGGGGTAATTTGTATTTTCTTCCGGCATAGAGTGTATTGTCCGGCCCAAGCCGGGCTTTGTTCAACTCAATAAATGGTTCCAGGTACTGTGATATTGGGTATCCGCAACGGGTAAGCAAACGATAAATCCCCTCTCCTTTTTCTGCAACCACCTCGGTATGTTGGGCACTCAGAGAAAAGGGAAGCAGGATACCGGCTAAAAAAATGATAAAAAGAATCCGGGTATCTTTTTTTATTGGTAGTTTTGGCCAAAACATATTTCTTTGTTATCTGTTTTTGATTTGAATAACAAACTTGAGGCTAAAATAACTGTTCGTTTTTATTTATTTATTTTTTATGCAACGATCTATCACCTATGCATTGTTAATAACTTCTTTTTTTCTGTTTTATTCTTGCAGAAATCAATATGCAAAAAATACGGTTGAGAGCAGAAATCAGATTGTATCTGATTCTTTTATGCCCGTCGATAGCCAGCTCGTATTATCTTATCTTCCGTATAAACAGATACTTGAAAAAGATATGCTTCGGGTAATTTCTGTTTGTGCCGAAGAAATGGTGAAAGATAAGCCGGAAAGTGGTCTGACCAACTTTTTAGCTGATTTACTTCTTATTGAAGGTGAAAAATTATTAAAAATCTCCGGAAAGGATTTTAAACCTGATATTTCATATTTTAATTATGGAGGTATACGTACCTTTCTTCCCAGGGGTGAGATTACCGTTGGAAAGATTTTTGAATTGATGCCTTTTGAAAATGAAATTGTTTTTTTACAGATTTCAGGTCATCAGGTTAAAGAATTTCTGGATCAGATTGCCAGAGGTGGAGGTGATAGCGTAGGAGGTGTGCGTTTTAAGATCTCAGGTAATAAAGCAACCCAGATATGGGTAGGAAGAAAACCAATCAATCTGGATGCAAAATACTGGTTGGTAACCAATGACTATATTGCTTCCGGGGGTGATGGAGATGGAGTTCTAAGCAAACGAACAGGTTATTTTTCTCCCGAAAGAAAAATTCGTGATGTGATTATTTCTCATTTGGAATACCTGTACGAAAGAGGTGAGGTTATTGCAGTAAAAACTGATGGCAGAATTTCATATTGACAGATTGCATATTTTGCCAAAACAACGATAAGAATGAGGGAAATACCTATAAAAAAACATTTTTAATGAGCTAAATGATTCCGGTAGATTTTCCGGAAAACTTAGGGATTACCTAAAATGAATTAATGAAACAGATGAACAGAAGATTTTTTTTGAGAACCATGGGCACCGGTGCCGCAGGTATCGCCCTGGGAGCGATTCCACAAGATTTGCTTGCTGCCGATGATTTCGTCAGGATATCTATTTTACATACAAACGATATTCATTCTCACATTGAACCTTTTGATGCCTCTAATCCGCGCTATGCAGGGAAAGGAGGGTTATCGAGGATATCCGGTCTGATGAAAGAGATCAGGAGAAAGAATCCAAATGCTCTGCTGTTCGATGCCGGAGACTTGTTCCAGGGAACTCCCTATTTCAATTATTTCGGTGGTGATTTAATGCTGAAGTTAATGAGTGAAGCCGGCTACGATGCAGGGACAATCGGGAACCATGAATTCGACAACGGATTGCAGGGACTGAGTGATTCATTACCTGCTGCCAGGTTCCCCCTGATTAATTCAAACTACGATTTTTCTCATACTCTGCTTGCCGGCAAATTCCCTCGTTGGAAGATATTTGCACGGTCAGGAGTAAAAATTGGAGTTTATGGACTCGGCATTGAGCTGCACGGACTGGTTAATAAACAGCAATATGGAGATGTTGAGTACCTCAATCCGCTAAAAACTGCAGTTGAGATGGAATCTTTTTTGAAAAATGAAAAACAGTGTGATCTGGTGGTCTGTTTGTCGCATCTGGGATTTCGCTATCAGGGTAAAAAGATTAGTGACCAGCAGC
>Ga0172382_10001260_pt1 | contig 45692 bp, 51 predicted proteins | sample Leawel138RmetaG_FD_122245 | JGI IMG/M metagenome (GOLD analysis project Ga0172382, IMG submission 122245) | Leachate microbial communities from a municipal landfill in Southern Ontario, Canada - Leachate well 138R metaG | ecosystem: Engineered > Solid waste > Landfill > Unclassified | place...
CGGCGGGCTGGGTCACGATCGAATGCGGGGCATGGGAGTTCTTATGAGTGAAGTAGAAGGCATCGGTCCGCAGGTCGAGCCGGGCTTGCGCGAGAAAGTCGAGCGCATCATCGAGGAAGCGCGCCGGCAGGGTGCCAGCGCCAGCGAGGTGTCAGTGTCGATGGAGCAGGGACTGTCGACCACCGTGCGCCAAGGCGAGGTTGAAACCGTCGAGTTCAATCGCGATCAGGGCTTCGGCATTACGCTCTACGTCGGCCAGCGCAAGGGCTCGGCGAGCACCACGGGCAGCGGCGACGCAGCCATTCGCGAAACAGTGGCTGCTGCACTGGCCATTGCGCGGCATGCGTCCGAAGACGAATTCGCCGGGCTTGCCGACGCGGCGCTGATGGCGCGCGAGCTCCCGGACCTGGACCTGTTCCATCCCTGGTCGGTTTCCCCCGAACAAGCGATCGAAACGGCGCTGCGCTGCGAGGAGGCGGCGTTCGCAGTCGATCCGCGCATCCGCAATGCCGACGGTACCAGCCTCAATACCCATCAAGGCTGCCGCGCCTACGGCAACAGCAACGGCTTCATCGGCAGCTACTGCAGCACGCGCCACAGCCTGAGTTGCGTGATGATTGCCGAGCATGCCGGGCAGATGCAGCGCGACTACTACTATGACGTCAGCCGTCGCGCCGATACATTGGCCGATCCGCTGAACATCGGGCGCCGCGCCGCCGAGCGTGCGGTCAGACGCCTGGGGGCACGACCGGTGCCGACGTGCGAGGTGCCGGTGCTATTCGCGGCCGATCTGGCGACCGGGCTGTTCGGTCACTTTCTCGCCGCGATCTCCGGCAGCAACCTCTACCGCAAGGCTTCCTATCTGGAGAACGCCCTGGGGCAGACGCTTTTTCCCGAGTGGCTCAGTCTGGACGAGCGTCCGCACCTCGCTCAGGCGCTGGGCAGTGCCTCCTATGATGGCGACGGTCTGGCGACCTATGCCAAGCCCTTCGTGGAGAACGGTCAGCTGATTTCCTATGTGCTGGGGACCTATTCCGGACGCAAGCTGGGACTGCCGAGCACCGCCAATGCGGGCGGCGTGCATAACCTGTTCGTCAGCCACGGCGAGGAAGACCAGGCCGCGCTGCTGCGGCGCATGGGGCGTGGCCTGCTGGTGACCGAACTGATGGGGCAGGGGCTGAATCTGGTGACCGGTGATTATTCGCGTGGTGCCGGCGGTTACTGGGTGGAGAACGGCGAAATCCAGTTCCCGGTACAGGAGGTCACCATCGCCGGCAACCTGCGCGACATGTTCCGCCAGATCGTTGCCGTCGGCTGCGATACCGAGACTCGCAGCAACATCCGCACCGGCTCGGTGTTGATCGAGCGGATGACGATCGCGGGGAAATAGATAGGGTGTTACGGGCGCCCTGACGACAGGGCGTCATGGCGTGGAATCGGGGCGGCGAGCAGGAATAATCCCGCTCGCCGGCGCGCCAGGCGCTATTCGCCTTCCTCGAAATAGTCTTCGATCAGTGCGATCAGTGCGGTCAGGGCTGCCTCGTCTTCGTCACCCTCGGTCTGCAGATGCAGGGCGGTGCCCTTGCTGGCAGCCAGCATCATGACCGCCATGATGTTCTTGCCATCCACCAGAGTGTCCGGGCAGCGTCCGACGCGAATGCTGCACGGATAACGGTTGGCTACGCCGACGAACTTGGCGGCCGCGCGAGCGTGCAGGCCGAGTTTGTTGATGATGGTGACGTCGCGGGCGGGCATGGGGCTGTTCGTCCTAGGCTAGGTCGCGGTGGCGGACCTGCAGATTCTTCAAGGGCGCCTTGAGCGCCTGGCCCAGGCGTTCGGCCAAATAAACGGAGCGGTGATGACCGCCGGTGCAACCGATGGCGACCGTGACATAGGCGCGATTGCTGGCGGCGAAGCGGGGCAGCCACTTGCTCAGGTAGCCGTGAATATCCTGGAACATCTCGTCAACGTCCGGCTGCGCGGACAGATAGTCGATGACCGGTTGATCGAGACCGGAATAGTCACGCAGCTCAGCTTTCCAGTAAGGATTCGGCAGGCAGCGCACGTCGAACACCAGATCCGCGTCTACCGGCATGCCACGCTTGAAACCGAACGACTCGATGAGAAAAGCGGTGCCGGGCTCGGGTTGGTTGAGCAGGCGCAGTTTGAGCGTGTCGCGCAGCTGATAGAGATTCAGGTGCGTGGTGTCGATCTTGAGGTCGGCATGATCGATGATCGCAGCGAGCAGCAGCTCTTCGTCGCGGATCGCCTCGGCCAGCGAACGCTTGTCGTTGGTTAGCGGGTGGCGCCGGCGAGTCTCCGAGAAGCGTTTGAGCAGGGTTTCGTCATCGGCATCGAGGTAGATTACGTCGCACTGGATATGACGGGACCGTACTTCGTCGAGCAGTTCGGGGAAGCGCTTGAGCTGGCTCGGCAAATTGCGTGCATCGATGGATACGGCGACCTGCGGTTGCAGCAACTCGGTGTGGAGCAGGGCACGTTCGGCCAGCTCCGGGAGCAGGCCGGCCGGGAGGTTGTCGATGCAGTAGAAGCCGTTGTCCTCCAGAACGTCGAGGGCGGTGCTTTTTCCCGATCCGGAGCGGCCGCTGACGATGATCAGGCGCATCTACTGGCCGTTTTGCACATCGACCACGACCTGATAAAGGTCGTCGTTGGTGGGCGCCTCGCGCAGGCGTTGGCGGACGTCTTCGCGGTCGAGCATGCTGGCAATCTGACGCAGCAGTTCGAGATGTTCATCTGTCGCCGCTTGCGGTACCAGCAAAACGAACAACAGATCGACCGGGGCGCCATCGATGGCGTCGAAATCCACCGGTGCTTCCAGGCGCAGCACGGCGCTAAGCGGCGAATTGCAGCCCGCCATGCGGCAGTGCGGAATGGCGATGCCATTGCCGAAACCGGTGGAGCCAAGTTTTTCACGGGCGATCAGGCTCTCGAAGATGGCCTGTGCATCGAGGTCGGGCAGGTCCTGCGCGATCACCTTGGCGATCTGCTCGAGGACGCGTTTCTTGCTGCCGCCTGGGACGTTCACCAACGAACGCCCAGGGGTCAGGATGGATTCCAGTCGGATCATGATGCGATTCAGCGAGCCACTACGCCCTGGGTGTGGTCGAGCTGCTTTTCCTTGTGCTTGATCAGCTGGCGATCGAGCTTGTCGACCAGCAGATCGATGGCGGCATACATATCTTCGTGTTCGGCGTTGGCCACCACTTCACGGCCGGCGATGTGCAGCGTGCCTTCGGCCTTCTGCTTGAGCTTCTCGACCTGGAGGATCACCTGGATGCTGATGATGCGATCGAAGTGGCGGGACAGCCGCTCGAATTTCTCCTCGACATAGCTACGCAGGGCGTCAGTTACTTCCAGATGAAGACCGCTGATGTTGATTTGCATACTGCTTCTCCTAATTGCCTGCTGCGAAGGTGGCCGGTACAGGACCTGCCGGCGAAACATTCAACCTGGCCGCACTATAGTCGCTTGCGTTCGCTTGAGGGAGCGATGCCAAGCGATTCACGGTATTTGGCGATGGTACGACGGGCAACCTGAATGCCTTGTGCCTCCAGTAAACCAGCGATCTTACTGTCACTCAATGGCTTTTTGGGGTTTTCCGCGGCGACCAGTTTCTTGATGATCGCGCGAATTGCGGTGGACGAGCACTCGCCGCCTTCGGCCGTACTGACGTGGCTAGAGAAGAAGTATTTCAGCTCGTATATACCCCGCGGCGTGTGCATGTATTTCTGCGTGGTCACGCGCGAGATAGTTGATTCGTGCATGCCTACCGCCTCGGCGATGTCGTGCAGCACAAGGGGTTTCATCGCTTCGTCGCCGTGATCGAGAAAACCGCGCTGATGCTCGACGATCTGCGTGGCGACCTTCATCAGCGTCTCGTTGCGGCTGAGCAGGCTCTTGATGAACCAGCGCGCTTCCTGCAGCTGGTTGCGCATGAAAGTGTTATCGGCACTGGAGTCAGCGCGTTTGACGAAGCCGGCGTATTGCGCGTTGACCCGCAGGCGCGGCATGGCGTCCTGGTTCAGCTCCACCAGCCAGCGGTCGTTGTGCTTGCGCACGATCACGTCTGGCACCACATATTCTGGTTCGCTGGCCTCGATCTGCGAGCCGGGGCGGGGGTTGAGGCTCTGTACCAGTTCGATCACCTGGCGCAGCTCGTCTTCCTTGAGCTTCATCCTGCGCATCAGCAGGCTGTAGTCGCGATTACCCAACACATCAAGGTAATTGCTCACCAGTTGCTTGGCCTGTTCCAGCCAGGCGGTCTGCTCGGGCAGCTGGCGCAGTTGCAGCAGCAGGCATTCGCTCAGGTTGCGGGCACCGATGCCGGCAGGTTCGAACTGCTGGATGCGGTGGAGCACCACTTCGATCTCGTCGAGCTCGACCTCAAGCTCGGGATCCAGCGACTCGAGCACCTCTTCCAGACTTTCTTCCAGATAGCCCTGGTCATTGATGCAGTCGATCAGGGTCGTGGCGATCAGCCGGTCGGTATCGCTCATCGGCGCCAGGTTGAGCTGCCAGAGCAGGTGGCTTTGCAGGCTGACGCCGCTGGAGGTGCGAGTGGTGAAATCCCAATCGTCATCGTCGCTGCTTGGCAGGCTGCTGGCGCTGGTCTGGTAGATGTCTTCCCAGGCAGTGTCGACGGGCAGTTCACTAGGAATGCGCTCGCCCCAGTCGCCTTCTTCCAGGTTGTCGGCGTTATGCGTGGGTTCTTCGTAAAGATTGTCGCTGCTCGTCTGGCTGGCCGAGGGGCCTTCACCGTTCTGGTCGGCGGCTTCGGCCATAGGATCGGCCTGGCTGAAGTCATCGCCGTCCTCCTCGCGTTCGAGCATCGGGTTGGAATCCAGAGCTTCCTGGATTTCCTGCTGCAGATCCAGCGTGGAAAGCTGCAGCAGTCGTATGGCTTGTTGCAGCTGCGGCGTCATCGTCAGCTGCTGGCCCATCTTCAGGACTAGCGATGGTTTCATGGCAGAGGACTTCGAACCTTATGTGCCGGCGCAACCGCGCCCGTTCCCAATAGGCGCCAAGCGCCGAATGAAAGCAAATTATATGCCTGCCAGCGAAGCCTTTGCCTAGGCCAGAAATGTTGGGTCACGCAAAAAAAACGACGTGCCTGACCGCTCACAGGCGGAATTCGTGGCCCAGGTAGACTTCCTTGACCAGCTGGTTGGCCAGGATGGTTTCGGCGTCGCCTTCGGCTATTAGCTGGCCGTCATTGACGATGTAGGCCGTTTCGCAGATATCCAGAGTTTCGCGGACATTGTGGTCGGTGATCAGGACGCCGATGCCCTTGGCCTTGAGGTGGTGGATGATCTGCTTGATGTCACCCACGGAGATCGGGTCAACGCCGGCGAAAGGTTCGTCCAGCAGGATGAACTTGGGCGCCGTGGCCAGGGCGCGGGCGATTTCTACCCGGCGTCGTTCGCCGCCGGACAGGCTCATGCCGAGGCTATCGCGAATATGGCTGATGTGAAATTCCTGCAACAGCGCTTCGAGCGCTTGCTGGCGACCGGCGTGATCGAGGTCCTTGCGCGTCTCCAGGATGGCCATGATGTTGTCCGCCACCGAAAGCTTGCGGAAGATCGAGGCTTCCTGCGGCAGGTAGCCGATACCGGCGCGGGCGCGGCCATGCATGGGCAGATGGGTGACGTCCTGCTGGTCGATCAGCACGCGCCCCTGATCGGCGCCCACGAGGCCGACGATCATGTAGAAGCAGGTGGTCTTGCCGGCACCGTTGGGGCCAAGCAGGCCGACGATTTGCCCGCTCTCGATCGACAGGCTGACGTCGCGCACGACCTGGCGGCTCTTGTAGCTCTTGGCGAGGTGCTGCGCTTTGAGTACGGCCATTACTGCGCCTGCTCCGCCGGCTGCTCTTTCTTACGTGGCTGAATGACCATGTCGATGCGTGGCTGTGGCGTGGTCACCGCGGTGTTGGTGGCGCGGCCGGCGTTGACGATCTGCCGCTGGGTGTCATAGACGATCTTCTCGCCCTCGAAGGTATTGCCTTCCTGCACCACTTTGGCTTGGTCGATCAACACGATGCGCTCGTTCGCCGCGAAATACTGGATGGTCAGGCCGTAGGCCTTGACGATCTCCTTGTCGACCGCCGGCTTCTGCTCGTAGTAGGCAGGCTTGCCGATGGAGGTGAAGACCTCGACATCGCCGTTGCCGTCCTGGGTGATGGTCACGGTATCGCCGGTGATCTTCATCGTGCCTTGGGTGATCACCACGTCGCCGCGATAGACGGCCACGCCCTGCTGGTCGTCCAGTTCGGCCGTGTCGGCCTGAACGCGAATCGGCTGGTTGCGGTCTTCTGGCAGCGCCGAGGCAGTGGTACCAAGCAACAATGCGCTCAAACCGAGCAGGAGGGGGAGGGTCTTAACGCAGCTCATGCTTGCCTCTTACATTGGACAGCAGGTGCATCCTGCCATCATCCAGATACGCTTTCATTCCCGTGGCCGTTGTGACGCCATTGGCGGCCTCGATTCTAACGGCTTGCCGGGTTTCGGCATAATCCTTCTCGGGCCACACCGTCATCCGGCTGGTGGTGAGAATGGTAGGGCGGCCCTTGGCGTCAGTACGCTCCACGCGAACCTGATCGATCAGCTCGACTTCGCTGCCGCCGGCGGCAACCTCGCCGCGCTCGCTGCGAACATGCCAGGGCAGTTCCGTGCCGCGGTAGGCATACAGGTCGGGGCGCGTCAGCAGACTGACGTCGCTGGCCTTGAGGTGCTCCATCTTGTCCGCGGTCAGCTCGTAGTGGCGCTTGCCATCCGGCTGGAACTGCACGGTGCGGGCGTTGAGTACGTAGAAATCGATTGGCGATTCCGCGGTGGCGACCGCTGCCGGCTGCTGCATGAAGCTTTCCGGGCGGATGTTCCAGTAGCCGACTGCCACCAGCAGGGCGGCAATCAGCATCAGCAGGGCGGGAAAGCGCAGTTTGCGAAGCATCGGAACCTCTACAGGTAGGCCGATTGAGCGGCCGCCAGGTTGCCCTGGGCGTGCAGAATCAGCTCACAGAATTCGCGGGCCGCACCCTCGCCGCCACGCGCTCGGGTCACGCCGTGGGCATGCTGGCGCACGAAGGCATCGGCGCTGGCCACGGCCATGCCCAGGCCGACCCGGCGGATCACCGGCAGGTCGGGCAGATCGTCGCCCAGATAGGCGACTTCAGCGTAGCTCAGCCCCAGTTTGGCCAGCAGCTCGTCGAGCACCACCAGCTTGTCCTCGCGCCCCTGATAGAGATGCTGGATGCCGAGGTTCTGGGCGCGGCGCTCGACCACGGGGGTCTTGCGGCCGCTGATGATGGCGGTGCGCACGCCGGAATTGATCAGCATCTTGATGCCGTGGCCGTCCAGTGTGTTGAACGTCTTGAATTCGCTGCCGTCAGTGAGAAAGTACAGGCGGCCGTCGGTCAATACGCCGTCGACGTCGAAGATCGCCAGACGGATGTCGCGAGCGCGTTGCAGCAGGTCCTGTTGCATCACATCACTCCCGCACGCAGCAGGTCGTGCATGTTCAGCGCGCCGACCGGAAGCCCTGCATCGTCGATCACCACCAGCGAGTTGATCTTGTGGTCCTCCATGATCTTCAGCGCTTCGGCGGCCAGCATGTCGGCATTGGCTGTCTTGCCGCGAGCAGTCATGACGTCGTCAATGAGTGACTGGCGCACGTCGATACCCTTGTCGAGGGTGCGGCGCAGGTCGCCGTCGGTGAAGATTCCCGCGAGGTGTCCATCGCGTTCGACCACGACGGTCATGCCCAGCCCTTTGCGAGTCATCTCCAGCAGGGCGTCGCGCAGCGAGGTGCCGCGCTCGACTTTGGGCAGGCGCTCGCCGGTGTGCATCACGTGTTCGACCTTGAGCAGCAGGCGCCGGCCAAGCGCGCCTCCCGGATGTGAAAATGCGAAATCCTCGGCAGTAAAGCCGCGCGCTTCGAGTAGTGCGATGGCGAGTGCGTCGCCGAGTACCAGGCTGACGGTGGTCGAGGAGGTAGGGGCAAGGTTGAGCGGGCAGGCTTCCACCGCCACGCTGGCGTCTAGATTGACTGCCGCTGCCTTGGCCAGTACCGACTCGGGGTTGCCGGTCATGCTGATCAGATTGAGGCCAAGGCGCTTGATCAGTGGCAGCAGGGTGACGATCTCGCTGGTGGTGCCGGAGTTGGATAGCGCCAGCACCACGTCGTCGCGGGTGATCATGCCCATGTCGCCGTGGCTGGCTTCGGCCGGGTGCACAAAGAATGCCGGGGTGCCGGTGCTGGCCAGGGTCGCGGCGATCTTGCGGCCGATGTGACCGGACTTGCCCATGCCCACCACTACCACGCGTCCCTTGCAGGCAAGGATCAGCTCGCAGGCGAGCACGAAGCGTTCGTCGATGCGGCTGCGAAGCTGTTCGACGGCTTCGGTTTCCAGCTGGATGGTGCGTTGCGCGGTGTCGATCAGTTGGCTGCTCTGGCTCATCGTGGGCGAGGTCGGTCGATTAAAAGGGCGCGATTATAGCGCCAATCGAGCGCGCGCTGATGAGAAAAATGCCCATGCATAGGCCGCGATGGCGACGTCGGAGGCGGGCAGTGTCTGCGCTGGACATGTCCGGAAACCCCCGGTTGGTTGGGGCGCTGTGAGGGCGGTGCTATAGTGCGCCGCCGAAAACGGTCATGGCAGAAAGTATCCCGCAGCGGTCGGGAGCCGTCTGTTTCGCAGACTGCATGCAAGGAGACCAGATGAGCGCCTGCAACGACTTCGCCGTCGAGCTGAAGGGAGTGACCTTCATACGCGGTGAGCGAAGTATCTTCGACAATATCGATATTGCCATTCCGCGCGGCAAGGTCACTGCGATCATGGGCCCGTCCGGCTGCGGCAAGACGACCCTGCTGCGTCTGATAGCCGCCCAGCTGATGCCGAGTCGTGGCGAAATCTGGGTGGCCGGCAACAACCTGCCGAGTCTTTCGCGTAGCGAACTGTTCGACATGCGCAAGCAGATGGGCGTGCTGTTCCAGAGTGGTGCGTTGTTCACCGATCTCGATGTGTTCGAAAACGTCGCTTTTCCGCTGCGGGTGCACACCCGGCTGCCGGAGGAGATGATCCGCGATATCGTGCTGATGAAGCTGCAGGCGGTTGGCCTGCGCGGGGCTGTCGAGCTGATGCCCGACGAGCTGTCCGGCGGGATGAAGCGTCGCGTGGCGCTGGCGCGGGCAATCGCGCTGGATCCGCAGATTCTCATGTACGACGAGCCGTTCGCCGGTCAGGATCCGATCGCGATGGGCGTTCTGGTGCGGTTGATCCGGCTGCTCAACGATGCGCTCGGAATCACCAGTATCGTCGTGTCCCACGATCTTGCGGAGACCGCATCGATCGCCGACTACATCTATGTGGTCGGCGACGGTCAGGTGCTTGGTCAGGGCGTGCCGGCCGAGCTGATGGAGTCGGACAATCCGCGCATCCGCCAGTTCATGACGGGCTCGGCCGACGGCCCGGTTCCGTTCCATTTTCCTGCGCCGGCCTATGCTGACGACCTGTTGGGAGGCGCCGATGCGTAAGCGTTCGCTGTTGGACAGGATCGCGCTGCTCGGCCGTGCGGGACTCGATGTGCTCGCGGCACTGGGGCGTTCGACGATCTTTCTGGTCCACGCGCTGTTCGGCCGTAGCGGACTGCGCAACGGCTTGGCGCTGCTGATGAAGCAACTCTATGCGGTGGGGGTGTTGTCGCTGGCGATCATCGTCGTGTCCGGCATCTTCATCGGCATGGTTTTGGCGCTGCAGGGCTACAACATCCTCAGTAGCTACGGCTCGGAGCAGGCGGTCGGCCAGATGGTCGCCCTGACGCTCCTGCGCGAGCTCGGGCCGGTGGTTACGGCCCTGCTGTTCGCGGGCCGTGCGGGCTCGGCGCTGGCGGCTGAGATCGGCAACATGAAGTCCACCGAACAGTTGTCGAGCCTGGAGATGATCGGTGTCGATCCGCTCAAGTACATCATCGCGCCGCGCTTGTGGGCAGGCTTCATCTCGTTGCCGCTGCTGACGCTGATCTTCAACGTGGTCGGCATCTGGGGCGGGGCGATGGTTGCCGTGGACTGGCTCGGTGTCTACGAGGGTTCGTACTGGGTCAACATGCAGAACAGTGTCGACTTCCGCTCGGATGTGCTCAACGGCGTGATCAAGAGTCTGGTGTTCGCGCTGGTGGTGACCTGGATCGCGGTGTTCCAGGGCTATGACTGCGAGCCGACCTCCGAGGGAATCAGCCGGGCCACGACGCGTACCGTGGTATACGCCTCGTTGGCAGTGCTGGGCCTCGATTTCATTCTGACCGCATTGATGTTTGGAGATTTCTGATGCGTATCCGCTCACTGGAAATGGGTGTCGGCCTGTTTCTGCTAGCCGGTCTGCTGGCGCTGTTGCTGTTGTCGCTGCGGGTCAGCGGGTTGAGTGTCGGCAATGCCGATACCTACAAGGTGTATGCCTATTTCGACAATATTGCCGGTCTGACGGTCAGATCCAAGGTGACCATGGCCGGCGTGACCATTGGCAAGGTCACCGCCACCGATCTGGATCGCGACAGCTTCACCGGTCGCGTGACGATGGAAATACAGCAGGATGTCGACATGCTGCCGGTCGATTCCACTGCCTCGATCCTTACTGCCGGCCTGCTCGGCGAGAAGTACATCGGTATCAGCGTCGGCGGTGACGAGGAGGCTCTCGGTGATGGCGACACGATCAGCGACACCCAGTCTTCGCTGGTGCTCGAAGACCTGATCGGCAAGTTCCTGCTCAACTCGGTTAACAAGGAATAAGGAGTGCTTCGAATGATGACTGCCCTGCGTCGCGGGCTGCTGGTTCTGCTGGCTGTACTGCCGCTGTTTGCCCAGGCTGCGGTGAGTCCGCACCAGCTGATTCAGCAGACCACCGATCGGCTGCTGGCCGATCTGAAAGCCAACAAGGAGCAGTACCGCAGCGATCCTTCGGCGTTCTACGACGCGCTGAACGGCATCCTCGGTCCGGTCGTGGATGCCGAAGGCATCTCGCGCAGCATCATGACTGTCAAATATTCGCGCAGTGCCACGCCCGAGCAGATGACGCGCTTTCAGGAAAACTTCAAGCGCAGCCTGATGCAGTTCTATGGCAACGCCCTGCTGGAATACAACAATCAGCAGATCCGCGTATTGCCGCCGACCGGCAAGCAGGACGGCAAGCGCACCAGTGTCGGCATGGAAGTGGTCGGGCGCCAAGGCGAGGTCTACCCGGTGTCCTACACGATGGTTAACGATGGCGAATGGCGTGTGCGCAACGTGATCATCAACGGCATCAACATCGGCAAGCTGTTCCGCGACCAGTTTGCCGACTCGATGCAGAAGAATGGCGGCGATCTGGACAAGACCATCGACGGTTGGGCGGAGGTCGTGGCTCGCGCCAAGGACACTTCGGCCGGTCAACAGGCCAGCGGCAATGAATGACGGGCGCATCGAAAGCCTGCCGGGCGGAACGTTGTGTCTGCTCGGTGTGCTTGATCTGCGTACCGGTCCGGTTCTGCGTGAGCAGGGCCGTGGGCTGATTCGCGCAGAGAAGGGTGCGACGCTGGTGCTCGACTGCTCGAAGGTAGAGAAGTCCAGCAGCGTCGGCCTGTCGCTCTTGCTGGCCTTCATGCGTGACGCCCGGGCGGCACAGCGTCCGGTGCGCATCACCGGGATGCCGGCCGACATGCTGGAAATCGCCCGGGTCTCCGGGCTGCTGGACATCCTGCCGCTGGATGCGGCGTCTACGGGGAGCGACACATGAGCCTGCGCTGGGCCGAACGCATGCGCGACCAGCTTCATGGCCTGGCCGAAGCGCTGGGCAACTTGCTCGTCGAGGGCTTTCATTATCTTGCGTTGTTCGCCATCGGTGGCGTGACGGCGTGGGCGGCTTTCCTGGCCTTCCTCGGCATGGTCGAGAAAGGCCATATCACGGTCGACGATATTCTGCTGCTGTTCATCTACCTCGAGCTGGGTGCGATGGTCGGCATCTATTTCAAGACCAATCACATGCCGGTGCGCTTCCTGATCTATGTGGCGATTACCGCGCTGACCCGCCTGCTGATCTCCGACATTTCCCATCACCATCGCCCGGACATGGGGGTCGTCTACGTGTCCGGTGCGATCCTGCTGCTGGCGCTGGCGATCCTGGTGGTGCGCTTTGCATCGTCGCGTTTCCCTGCGGTGCAAAGCGACAGCGGCCGGCATGCGCGGCGCTCTGAACGCGACCAGGCAGCCGAGACGCTGGAATAAGACGAACCGCGTCCTGCCGGCGCGGTTCGGGGTTCGCAGCCTCCGGGCTTTTTTGTATGATGGCCGGCCCGTGCGCGTCCTGCGCCGATCGAGGTTGAACATGCAGGCCCTAGAAGTGAAGAATTTCCTGGAAGCGAAGCTTCCCGGAGCGGTGGTGGAAGTGGAAGGCGAAGGCTGCAACTTCCAGCTCAATGTGATCAGCGACGATCTGGCGGCCCTGGGGCCGGTCAAGCGGCAGCAGCAGATCTACGCTCATCTCAATCCGTGGATCGCCGATGGCAGCATTCATGCCGTCACCATGAAATTCTTCAGTCGTGCCGACTGGGCCTCGCGCGCCTGAGCAGCGGTCGAGGCGATTCACATTCCAGGCCGTGCGCGTCGCGAAGACCGCGCCACGCCCTTCGTCAGAGCTTCCAGCCTGCGGGTTACGGGAACATTCATGGATAAACTGATCATTACCGGCGGCGCTCGCCTCGATGGCGAGATTCGCATTTCCGGCGCGAAGAACTCCGCGCTGCCGATTCTGGCTGCGACCCTGCTGGCCGACACGCCGGTCACCGTCTGCAACCTGCCGCACCTGCACGACATCACCACGATGATCGAGCTGTTCGGACGCATGGGTGTACAGCCCGTCATCGACGAAAAACTCAGCGTCGAGGTGGACGCCAGCAGCATCAAGACGCTGGTCGCTCCCTATGAGCTGGTCAAAACCATGCGCGCCTCGATCCTGGTGCTCGGCCCGATGGTCGCGCGCTTCGGCGAGGCTGAAGTGGCACTGCCGGGTGGTTGTGCCATCGGTTCGCGCCCGGTAGACCTGCACATTCGTGGTCTTGAGGCGATGGGTGCGCAGATCGAGGTCGAAGGCGGTTACATCAAGGCCAAGGCGCCGGCCGGTGGCCTGCGCGGCGCCACCTTCTTCTTCGATACCGTGAGCGTCACCGGCACCGAGAACATCATGATGGCCGCTGCTCTGGCCAACGGTCGCAGCGTGCTGGAAAACGCTGCGCGTGAGCCGGAGGTGGTCGATCTGGCCAATTTCCTCAATGCGATGGGGGCCAAGGTTTCCGGCGCGGGCACCGACACCATTGTCATCGACGGCGTCAAGCGCCTCGGTGGCGGCCGCTACAGCGTCATGCCCGATCGTATCGAGACCGGCACCTATCTGGTGGCCGCGGCAGCCACCGGCGGCCGTGTGCGCCTGAAGGACACCGACGCCACGCTGCTTGAGGCGGTGTTGCACAAACTGGTTGAGGCTGGCGCGCACATCGACACAGGCAGCAACTGGATCGAGCTGGACATGAAGGGTAAGCGGCCGAAGGCCGTCAACGTGCGTACCGCACCGTACCCGGCATTCCCCACCGACATGCAGGCGCAGTTCATCGCGCTCAACGCCATCGCCGAAGGCACCGGCACGGTGATCGAGACGGTGTTCGAAAACCGCTTCATGCATGTTTACGAAATGAACCGCATGGGCGCGCAGATTCTCGTCGAAGGCAACACCGCCATCGTGACCGGTGTCGAGCGGCTCAAGGGCGCACCGGTGATGGCGACCGATCTGCGCGCATCGGCGAGCCTGGTGATCGCCGGCCTCGTGGCCGAGGGCGACACCCTGATCGATCGCATCTACCACATCGACCGTGGCTATGAGTGCATCGAGGAGAAACTGCAGTTGCTGGGGGCGAAGATTCGCCGCGTTCCGGGCTGATAGCGATCCGTCCCGCGGCGGTCACGTTGCGTTGATAACAGGCTCGGAATGCTCTTTTACGGATCGTAAACTCTGCTTTCTGGCCTGTTTCTGCCAAGCGTGACGCCCGCTTGCGAGATCGCAGTTGGTCATGTGGCCGTCCTTTCAGGTTGGCCGTTGCCGTTCAAGGAAAACGCTTCATGCTCACCATCGCCCTATCCAAAGGCCGCATTCTCGACGATACCTTGCCGCTACTCGCGGCTGCGGGCATCGTGCCCACCGAGAATCCGGACAAGAGCCGCAAGCTGATCATCCCGACGACCCAGGATGACGTGCGCCTGCTGATCGTGCGTGCCACCGACGTGCCGACCTATGTCGAACACGGTGCGGCGGACCTCGGCGTCGCCGGCAAGGATGTGCTGATGGAATACGGCGGCCAGGGGCTGTACGAGCCGCTCGACCTGAAGATTGCCAACTGCAAGCTGATGACCGCGGGCAAGGTCGGTGCGCCGGAGCCCAAGGGACGGCTGCGGGTGGCGACCAAATTCGTCAACGTCGCCAAGCGTTACTACGCCGAGCAAGGTCGCCAGGTCGACATCATCAAGCTCTATGGTTCGATGGAACTCGCGCCGCTGGTGGGATTGGCCGACAAGATCATTGACGTGGTCGACACCGGCAACACCCTGCGTGCCAACGGCCTGGAGCCGCAGGAGCTGATCGCCACCATCAGCTCGCGGCTGGTGGTCAATAAGGCGTCGATGAAGATGCAGCATGCGCGCATCCAGGCGCTGATCGACTCGCTGCGTGCTGCCGTCGAGCGACATCCGCACTGACTTCTGCCTCGGCGCCGCCCTGCTCGCGCCTATCCGTGCCATAGCCGAAAATCTCGGGTGCGCACGCGGTCGGCTTGCTAATCTAGCGGCGCTTTAGAGCCTGATCTTCGGGTCGTTGTATGCACAACGACCACGAGCAGTTCCCGATGCCTAGCCAACCATGAGGCCCGCCATGACCGTTCCCGCCGCTATTCGCCGACTCAATGCTGCCGATGCCGATTTCGCCCGGCATCTGGATCATCTGCTGAGCTGGGAAAGCGTCTCCGACGACGGCGTGAACGCGCGTGTGCTGGAGATCATCCAGGCGGTACGCACACGTGGCGATGCGGCGTTGGTGGAGCTAACCCAACGCTTCGACGGTCTGGAAGTCTCCGGTATGGCCGACCTGATCCTGCCGCGTGCGCGCCTGGAGCAAGCACTGGAGCGCATCACGCCGGAGCAGCGCAAGGCGCTGGAGCTGGCGGCCGAGCGAGTGCGCATCTATCACGAGCGGCAGAAGCAAGATTCCTGGACCTACACCGAGGCCGACGGCACGGTGCTCGGACAGAAAGTCACCCCGCTGGATCGCGCCGGCCTCTACGTGCCGGGCGGCAAGGCATCCTATCCGTCGTCAGTACTGATGAATGCCATTCCGGCCAAGGTTGCCGGCGTGCCCGAGGTGGTAATGGTGGTGCCGACCCCGCGCGGTGAGGTCAATGAACTGGTGCTGGCCGCGGCATGCATCGCCGGGGTGGATCGCGTGTTCACTATCGGCGGCGCGCAGGCTGTTGCTGCGCTGGCCTACGGCACGGAAAGCGTGCCGCCGGTGGACAAGATCGTTGGCCCCGGCAACATCTATGTCGCCACGGCCAAGCGTCATGTGTTCGGCCAGGTTGGTATCGACATGATCGCCGGCCCGTCGGAGATTCTCGTGGTCTGCGATGGCCAGACCGACCCGGATTGGATCGCGATGGATCTGTTCTCCCAGGCCGAGCACGATGAGGATGCGCAGTCGATTTTGGTCAGCCCGGACGCGGCGTTCCTCGATCGCGTCGCCGAGAGCATTACCCGCCTGCTGCCGACGCTGGAGCGTGCCGAGATTGCACGTACCTCCATCGAGGGCCGCGGCGCGCTGATCCAGGTCGCCGACATGGCTCAGGCCATCGAAGTGGCCAACCGCATCGCTCCTGAGCACCTGGAGCTGTCGGTGGAAAATCCCGAGCAGTACCTGGATCAGATCCGCCATGCCGGAGCGATCTTCATGGGTCGCTACACCGCCGAGGCGCTCGGCGACTATTGCGCCGGCCCCAATCACGTGTTGCCGACCTCCGGCACTGCGCGCTTCTCCTCGCCGCTGGGCGTGTACGACTTCCAGAAGCGCTCGTCGATCATCAATTGCTCGGCCGAGGGCGCTTCGCAACTGGGCAAGATCGCGTCGGTACTGGCGCGCGGCGAGTCGTTGACCGCTCACGCGCGCAGCGCCGAGTACCGGATCAAGTAAGCCGTAGGGTGGAAAACGGCCGCAGGCCTTTCCACCACACCTCACTTGGTGGAAAACACCGTGCGGTTTTCCATCTACGCCAAGCAGATCGAATTCGAGGAGAGAAGGGCGAATGAGTAGATTCTGGAGCCCCTTCGTCAAGGACCTGGTGCCCTATATCCCGGGCGAACAGCCGAAGCTGAGCAAACTGGTCAAACTCAATACCAACGAGAACCCTTACGGCCCGTCGCCGCGGGCGATCGCAGCGATGCAGGCGGAAGTCGGCGACGACCTGCGCCTGTACCCCGACCCCAACGGCGAGCGCCTCAAGCAGGCGGTAGCCGACTATTACGGCGTGCAGCCGAACCAGGTGTTCGTTGGCAACGGTTCCGACGAGGTGCTTGCACACGCCTTCCACGGCCTGTTCCAGCACGGGCGTCCGCTGCTGTTCCCCGATGTGACCTACAGCTTTTACCCGGTCTATTGCGGGCTTTACGGTATCGCCTACGAAACCATCGCGCTGGACGAACAGTTCCGCATCGACGTGGCCGATTACGCGCGCCCGAACGGCGGCATCATCTTCCCCAACCCGAACGCGCCGACCGGCTGCCTGTTACCGCTGGACGCCATCGAGCGACTGCTGCAGGTCAACCGCGACTCCGTGGTGCTGGTAGACGAGGCCTATGTGGATTTCGGCGGCCAATCGGCCATCGCGCTGATCGACCGCTATCCGAATCTGCTGGTGACCCAGACGCTGTCCAAGTCGCGCTCGCTGGCAGGTTTGCGCGTCGGTCTCGCGGTCGGCCATCCGGAGTTGATCGAGGCGCTGGAACGAATCAAGAACAGCTTCAACTCCTACCCGCTGGATCGCATCGCCATTGCCGGTGCCGCCGCGGCATTCGAGGATCGTGCGTATTTCGAGCAGACCTGCCAGCAGGTAATCGCCAGTCGTGAACAGGTCGTCATGGCGATGACGACACTGGGCTTCGAGGTGCTGCCGTCGGCCGCCAACTTTATCTTCGCCCGCCATCCGCGGCACGATGCCGGCGGGCTTGCCGCCGGATTGCGCGAGCAGGGTGTGATCGTGCGTCACTTCCGCCAGCCGCGCATCGAGCAGTTCCTGCGCATCACCATCGGCACGCCGGAGCAGAACCAGGCGCTGCTGGCGGCATTGGGCGGGCTCTGCCAGCGGGCATAACACGGGCCTGCCGGCAGCGGCGCGCTACTCGGGTTTGGTGGGCTTCGGCGTGGTGGCCGCAACCGGCGGTCGCACGCCGACCTCGGCGGTGAAGGTCAGTGGCTTGCCATTGCGCAGGATGTCGATGTCGATCTTGTCACCAGGGCGGGTGCGCGCAACCTGATTCATCGAGCTGCGCCCGTCGCTGGCCTGTTCACCGTCGATACTCAGGATCAGGTCGCCGGGCTGCAGTCCGGCGCGCTCCGCTGGCCCATCGCGATAGACGCCGGCGACGACGATGCCCGGGCGGCCTTCCTGCCCGAACGACTCGGCCAGTTCCTGCGTCAGCGACTGCACCTCGACGCCCAGCCAGCCGCGGATGACCTGGCCGTGCTGGATGATCGACGTCATTACCTCCAGCGCCAGCTTCACCGGGATCGCGAAGCCGATGCCTTGGGAGCCGCCGGACTCGGAAATGATTGCCGTGTTGATGCCGATGAGGCTGCCGTTGGCGTCCACCAGCGCACCGCCCGAGTTGCCACGGTTGATTGCAGCGTCGGTCTGGATGAAATCTTCGTAGGTATTGAGGCCCAGCTGGTTGCGCCCGGTGGCGCTGATGATGCCCATCGTCACTGTCTGGCCAACGCCGAACGGGTTACCGATGGCAAGGGCGACGTCGCCGACACGGATGCTGTCGGAGTGCCCGACCTTGATCACCGGTAGTTCGGCCAGGTCGATCTTGAGCACTGCCAGGTCGGTTTCAGGGTCGCTGCCGATGACCCGGGCCAGGGTTTCCCGGCCGTCGCGCAACGCCACCACGATCTGCTCCGAGTTGGCGGTGACGTGGTTGTTGGTCAGCAGGTAGCCTTCCGGGCTCATGATCACCGCCGAACCGAGGCTCGATTCCATACGGCGCTGACGCGGCAGGCTGTCGCTGAAGAAGCGCTGGAACACCGGGTCCTTCGCCAGCGGCTGCTGTTGGGGCTTCTCGACCACCTTGGTGGTGTACAGGTTGGCCACCGCCGGTGCGGCTCCGCTGACGGCCGCTGCATAGGAATTCGGTCCGGGAGTCGTCGCGATGGCTTGCGGTGCGCGCTCCAGGGTGTAGCTCTCAGCGGCACCGCCGACCAGTTGTGGGTAGCGTTGAATGAGCAGCAGCGCGACGAGAATACCTACCAGCAGCGGCCAGCCAATGAAACGCAGGGCATTGAGCATCGCGAAGGATCCGGACAGGTTGCGAGCGCAGGGAGCGCCCCTTTAAGGTGGCGGCATTATACGAAGCTGCAAACGAAATGCAGCTGCGCTTTGCCGTATCGCGATGTGTGCGAGATGCCTCAGACGAGTGCGTCCGGCCGAGCTTCGCTGCCGCAGAATCTGTTCGCTTTCCCATTGAATTCGAGAGGTGCGCATGTCCGTTGCGCTTACGACACTGGTCGCCGAGTGTGATCGTTATCTGAATGTGGCGAAGATCGCCGACTATTGCCCCAACGGTCTGCAAGTCGAAGGCCGGGCGCAAGTGCGGCGTATCGTCAGCGGCGTGACGGCCAGCCAGGCGCTGCTGGACGCTGCGGTCGAGGTGCAGGCTGACGTGGTGCTGGTGCATCACGGCTATTTTTGGAAGAACGAGGACGCGCGCATCGTCGGCATGAAGCAGCGGCGGCTGAAGACGTTGCTGAACCACGACATCAGTCTGCTCGCCTACCACCTGCCGCTGGATGTGCATCCGGAAGTCGGCAACAACGCGCAGCTCGCGCGGGTGCTGGGCTTGCGCGTCGAGGGGGCGCTGGAGCCGGATAATCCGAAATCAGTGGGGCTGGTCGGCTCGCTGCGTGCGCCCATGTCGCCGGTGGAATTCCAGCGCCAGGTGCACCAGGCGCTCGGCCGCGAACCGCTGTTGATTGATGGGCAGCGACCGATCCAGCGTATCGCCTGGTGCACCGGCGGCGCGCAGGGTTATATAGAGCAGGCGGTGGCCGCCGGCGTCGATGCCTACCTGACTGGCGAAATATCCGAGCCGACGGTACACATCGCGCGTGAGAATGGATTGAGTTTTTTCGCCGCCGGGCATCACGCCACCGAGCGCTATGGCGTGCAGGCGCTGGGCGACTATCTGGCCACGCAATTCGGCATCGAGCACCGCTTCATCGATTGCGCCAACCCGGCCTGACGACCGGATTCTTCGTCTAGCGCAAGCGCCGTTGCGCGCAGATCTGCGGCTATAAATCTATAAGATTTCGATCTAACTGACGCCCTGATTAGAATCGGGGCGCGTGCTAGAGTTGGCGCCTTTCCACGGCCCTGTGCCGTTCATCTGCACAAACCGCGAGTAGATATGGTCGACAAACTGACGCATCTGAAACAGCTGGAGGCGGAAAGCATCCACATCATCCGCGAGGTTGCCGCGGAGTTTGACAACCCGGTGATGCTCTATTCCATCGGCAAGGATTCGGCCGTGATGCTGCACTTAGCGCGCAAGGCCTTCTACCCCGGCAAGCTGCCCTTTCCGGTGATGCATGTCGATACGCGCTGGAAGTTCCAGGAAATGTACCGCTTCCGCGAGCGGATGGTCGCCGAGATGGGCCTGGACCTGATCACCCACGTCAATCCGGATGGCATCGCCCAGGACATCAACCCATTCACCCACGGTAGCGCCAAGCACACCGATGTGATGAAGACCGAGGGGCTTAAGCAAGCGCTGGACAAGTACGGCTTCGATGCCGCCTTCGGTGGTGCGCGCCGCGACGAAGAGAAGTCCCGCGCCAAGGAGCGCGTGTATTCCTTCCGTGACAGTAAGCACCGCTGGGACCCGAAGAACCAGCGCCCCGAGCTGTGGAACGTATACAACGGAAAGGTCAAGAAGGGCGAATCGATCCGCGTGTTTCCATTGTCCAACTGGACCGAACTGGACATCTGGCAATACATCTACCTCGAGCAGATTCCAATCGTGCCGCTGTACTTCGCCGCCGAACGCGAGGTGATTGAGAAGAACGGCACGCTGATCATGATCGACGACGAGCGCATTCTTGAGCACCTGTCCGATGACGAGAAGGCACGCATCACCAAGAAGATGGTGCGTTTCCGCACCCTTGGCTGCTACCCGCTGACCGGCGCCGTGGAATCCACCGCCACCACGCTGCCGGAGATCATCCAGGAGATGCTCCTGACCCGTACTTCCGAGCGCCAGGGCCGCGTGATCGACCACGATCAGGCTGGCTCGATGGAAGAAAAGAAACGCCAGGGCTACTTCTAAGGATTTCGCACCATGTCTCATCAATCCGATCTGATCAGCGAGGACATCCTCGCCTACCTGGCCCAGCACGAGCGTAAGGAGCTGCTGCGCTTCCTTACCTGCGGCAACGTCGACGATGGCAAGAGCACCCTGATCGGGCGCCTGCTGCACGACTCCAAGATGATTTACGAAGATCACATGGAGGCCATCACCAAGGACTCCAAGAAGGTCGGCACTACCGGCGACGACGTTGACCTGGCACTGCTGGTTGACGGCCTGCAGGCCGAGCGCGAGCAGGGCATTACCATCGATGTCGCCTACCGCTACTTCAGCACTGCCAAGCGCAAGTTCATCATCGCCGACACCCCCGGTCACGAGCAGTACACCCGCAACATGGCTACCGGCGCATCCACCTGCGACCTGGCGATCATCCTGGTCGACGCCCGCTACGGTGTGCAGACGCAGACGCGCCGCCACAGCTATATCGCCTCGCTGCTGGGCATCAAGCACATCGTTGTGGCCATCAACAAGATGGACCTGATGAACTTCGATCAGACCGTGTTCGAGCGCATCAAGGGCGACTACCTGGCGTTCGCCGAGCGCATCGGGCTGCAGCCGACCTCGCTGTTCTTCGTGCCGATGTCAGCGCTCAAGGGCGACAACGTGGTCAACCGCAGCGAACGCGCGCCTTGGTACGACGGCCAGTCGCTGATGGAGATTCTCGAAAGCGTCGAGATCGCCGGCGATCGCAATTTCAACGACCTGCGTTTTCCCGTGCAGTACGTCAATCGACCGAACCTGAACTTCCGCGGTTTCGCCGGCACCCTGGCCAGCGGCATCGTGCGCAAGGGCGACGAGATCGCCGTGCTACCGTCCGGCAAGACCAGCCGCATCAAATCCATCGTCACGTTCGACGGTGAGCTGGAGCAGGCGACCCCGGGTGAGGCCATCACCCTGACGCTGGAAGACGAGATCGACGTCTCGCGCGGCGACATGTTGGTGCATGCCGACAACCGCCCGCGTATCGCCGACAGCTTCGACGCCATGCTGGTGTGGATGGGCGAGGATCCGATGCTGCCGGGCAAAAAATACGACATCAAGCGCGCCACCAGTTACGTGCCGGGTTCGATCGCCAGCATCGCCCACAGCGTGGACGTGAACACGCTGGAGCGAGCGGCGGCGAGCAGCATGCAGCTCAACGAGATTGGCAAGGTCCGCGTCAGTCTGGACGCCTCCATCGCGCTGGATGGCTACGCACAGAACCGCACCACCGGCGCCTTTATCGTCATCGACCGACTGACCAACGGCACCGTCGGCGCCGGCATGATCATCGCCGATCCGGTCGCCCACGGTGCCGGCGGCAACCACGGGACGCTGGCCCACGTCTCTACCGAGGAGCGCGCCACACGTTTCGGCCAGCAACCGGCGACCGTACTGTTCAGCGGCCTGTCCGGCGCTGGCAAGAGCACCCTGGCGTATGCCGTGGAGCGCAAACTGTTCGACATGGGGCGTGCCGTGTACGTGCTCGATGGTCAGAACCTGCGCCACGATCTGAACAAAGGGCTGCCGCAGGACCGTGCCGGTCGCACCGAGAACTGGCGCCGCGCCGCGCACGTGGCTAAGCAGTTCAACGAGGCCGGACTGCTGACGCTCGCGGCGTTCGTCGCCCCGGATGCCGAGGGCCGCGAGCAGGCCAAGGCCCTCATCGGCGCTGATCGGCTGATCACCGTGTATGTGCAGGCATCGCCGCAGACCTGCCGCCAGCGCGACCCGCAGGGGCTGTACGCGGCTGGCGATGACAACATCCCCGGCGAGTCCTTCCCCTACGATGTACCGCTGAATGCGGACCTGGTGGTCGATACCGAAACCGCGACGGTGGAAGAGGGCACAACACAAGTGATCCAGCTGCTGCGTGAGCGTGGCGCGATCTGATCGATATCTAGCTGCAGGTTGCTCCTCGGCCCGCAAAGAGGGCTCTGTTTCGACACCGACGAATAAAGTGCGTATCTGATTCGTCGCCCCAATAAAAAACCCGCCGGTAAGGGCGGGTTTTTTTAGCCAGTCAGGCGAGGTTTCGCCGAGCAAGTTACACTTGCCTACAAACTAGCAATTAGCGGAAGTTCGCCGGCACGTACTTATTGCATTCTGTATCGGAAGACCCAGTCCAAATGAGATTTCCAGAGGTTGCGTCCGGAACCGGGGTTAGGGTGATGGTTTTTGTATCACAATCTGTGCCAGTGCCTTGCACAGTAGCCGTAATCACCCCAGCTGCTACAGCTACACTTGCTACGTATGTAGTTGAGTTGTTGGTAGCCGTTGCATCAAGACCGGCTTTTGCAGTGTCAATGTTGGTTAAAGCACCCTCACTAGCGAAGGCTTCAGAAACCCCTGCCTTTGCCGAGCCCATGTAGGTAATTGCTTCGGTAAGCTTCGCTCGATTTGTGTAATCCTGATAAGCCGGCAGTGCCACTGCCGCCAAAATACCGATGATCGCCACTACGATCATCAATTCAATCAGGGTAAAACCCTTCTGCATCTGCGCTTTCATGTGAATCTCCTTTGAGTGCTAAAAGGCGTTGAGCCTGACGGAGATAAAGCAGTTGGCGTGCCAGCTTGCCGCGAGCCGGTGCACAGCGCTCGATAATGTGATGTGCCGCAATTAATGATGGCATCGATCAAAGCTACGAAGTGTTGCCGAGTGCTCCGTGCTAGCCGTTCCGGCCAAGTGGGCTGTTTTTCCGTCAGTTGCGGGCCTCGAGTGGGTTCTTTGCGGGCGATATGTGACCAACAGCGTCACCTGTCGCGGGGCCTGGTTTGCAGCTACCGGCTTCTGCGCTATAAGGCGGGCACGATTCGATGCGAGGCCGTCATGAGCGACAATATTTCCCTTTCGGGGCTGGCCCGGCAGATGGTGCTGGCCGGCGTGCTGGATGAAAAGACCGCCCAGCAGGCGCAGATCCAAGCGTTGCGCAGCAAGGCGTCGCTGGTCAGCTATGTAGTGCAGAATAAGCTGGCGAAAGGGCGAGTGGTGGCCGAGCTGGCGTCCGAGCAGTTCGGTGTCGCGCTGTTGGATCTGTCGGCGGTGGACAAGGAAACCATGCCGAAGGAGCTGGTCAGCGAGAAACTGGCGCGCCAGCATCGGCTGCTGCCGCTGGCACGGCGTGGCAACAAGCTCTATGTCGCGGTGTCGGATCCGGCCAACCATCAGGCCATTACCGATGTCCAGTTCAGTACCGGGCTGCATATCGAGGCCATCCTGGTCGAGGATGACAAGCTCGGCCAGGCGCTGGACAAGTTCTATGAAAGCGATGCGACCGGGCTGGAAGATCTGGGCGACGTCGACCTGGATGGCCTCGATGTCGAAACCGTCGCCGATGACGTCAAAGGCGACGAGGCGGGCGGCGACGCCGATGATGCGCCGGTGGTCCGCTTTGTCAACAAGATGCTGCTCGATGCGATTCGCGGTGGTTCGTCCGACCTACATTTCGAACCCTATGAGAAGGCCTACCGTGTTCGGTTGCGTACCGATGGCATCCTGCACGAGGTAGCGCGACCGCCGATCCAGCTCGCGCCGCGCATCTCGGCACGCCTCAAAGTAATGGCTGGGCTGGATATCTCCGAGCGGCGCAAGCCGCAGGACGGCCGCATCAAGATGAAGATATCCAAAACCAAGGCCATCGACTTTCGCGTCAACACGCTGCCGACGCTGTGGGGGGGAGAAGATCGTCATGCGGATTCTCGATCCATCCAGTGCGCAGATGGGCATCGATGCGCTGGGTTATGAGGAAGCGCAGAAGGAGTTGTACATGAATGCCTTGCGCCAGCCGCAGGGCATGATCCTGGTGACCGGGCCGACCGGTTCCGGCAAGACGGTTTCGCTGTATACCGGCCTGAACATCCTCAATACCATCGATGTGAATATCTCGACGGCCGAAGACCCGGTGGAGATCAACCTGGAGGGCATCAACCAGGTCAACGTTAACCCTCGCCAGGGTATGGACTTCGCCCAGGCGCTCCGTGCGTTCCTGCGCCAGGACCCGGACATCATCATGGTTGGCGAGATTCGCGACCTGGAAACCGCTGAGATCGCCATCAAAGCGGCGCAGACCGGGCACATGGTGATGTCGACGCTGCACACCAACAGCGCTGCTGAGACGCTGACGCGCCTGCGCAACATGGGCGTTCCGGCGTTCAACATTGCGACTTCGGTGAACCTGATTATCGCGCAACGTTTGGCACGCAAGCTTTGTCCGGGCTGCAAGAAGGAAATCGACGTGCCGCGCGATACTCTCCTGGACGAGGGCTTCCCTGCCGACCGGCTCGGTACGTTCAAAATATACGCCCCGATGGGTTGCGATAACTGCAAAGGGGGCTACAAGGGGCGTGTCGGTATTTATGAAGTGGTTAAAATCACGCCTGCATTGCAGCGCATTATCATGGAGGACGGCAATTCAATCGATATAGCCACCCAGATGCGTAAAGACGGTTTCAATGATCTGCGAACTTCGGCACTTGCGAAGGCCATGCAGGGCGTTACCAGTCTGGAAGAAGTCAACCGGGTGACCAAGGATTAACATGGCGCAGAAAGCGATAAAAACCAGTGTCTTCACCTGGGAAGGAACCGACCGCAAGGGCGCGAAGATCAAGGGAGAGCTGAGTGGGGTCAGCCCCGCGCTGGTCAAGGCGCAGCTACGCAAGCAGGGTGTCAACCCGCAAAAGGTGCGTAAGAAGTCGGTGTCATTGTTCGGTGCCGGCAAGAAGATCAAGCCGCTGGACATCGCGCTGTTCACGCGCCAGATGGCGACCATGATGAAGGCGGGGGTCCCGCTGTTGCAGTCATTCGACATCATCGGTGAGGGCTTCGACAATCCCAATATGCGCAAGCTGGTGGATGAGCTGAAGCAGGAAGTTGCCGCGGGCAACAGTTTCGCGGCGTCGCTGCGCAAGAAACCGCTATATTTTGACGACCTGTATTGCAACCTGGTGGATTCCGGCGAGCAGTCTGGCTCGCTTGAAACGCTGCTTGATCGCGTGGCAACCTACAAGGAAAAGACTGAGGCCCTCAAGGCCAAGATCAAGAAGGCAATGAACTATCCGATTGCGGTGATCGTGGTGGCGGTTATCGTTTCGGCGATTTTGCTGATCAAGGTAGTGCCGCAGTTTCAGGAGGTGTTTGCCAACTTCGGCGCCGAGCTGCCGGCGTTTACGCTGATGGTGATCGGCCTGTCGGAAGCGCTGCAGGAGTGGTGGTTCGTTGTCCTGGCGGGCCTGATCAGTGCGGCCTTTGCCTTCAAGCAAGCGCACCGGCGCTCCGAGAAATTTCGCAATTGGTTCGATCGTGTACTGCTGAAGGTGCCGGTCGTGGGCGACATCCTTTACAAGTCCGCCGTCGCCCGTTTCACTCGTACGCTGTCGACGACCTTCGCCGCTGGCGTACCGCTTGTCGATGCATTGGATTCGGTAGCGGGGGCGACCGGGAACGTGGTGTTCCGCAATGCGACAATGAAGGTCAAGAATGATGTCTCCACCGGTATGCAGCTGAACTTTTCGATGCGCACGACCGGCACGTTTCCATCGATGGCGGTGCAGATGACCGCGATCGGCGAGGAATCCGGCTCGCTTGACGAGATGCTTGGCAAGGTAGCCACGTTCTATGAGGATGAGGTTGACAACATGGTCGACGGCCTGACCAGCCTGATGGAGCCGATGATCATGGCGGTGCTGGGCGTGCTGGTTGGGGGGTTGATCATCGCGATGTACCTGCCGATCTTCCAGTTGGGAGCGGTGGTCTGACTCATGATGCTGTTTGATTTTCTGGCCAGCCATACGCTGGCCTTTGTTTTGTGTGCGGCGCTGCTTGGGCTGTTGGTAGGCAGCTTTCTCAATGTCGTCATCTATCGTCTTCCGCTCATGATGCAGCGCGAGTGGCAGGCGCAGGCGCGGGAGTTTCTGGAGCTGCCGGCCGAATCGGCTGGGGCGGCATTTAATCTGTTTCTCCCGCCTTCGCGGTGCCCGCATTGCGCGCATGCGATTCGGCCGTGGGAGAACATTCCGTTACTGAGCTGGATGGCGCTGCGGGGCAGATGTTCGTCTTGCAAGAACCCGATCCCTGTTCGTTATCCGCTGGTTGAGCTTGCTTGCGGGCTTCTCTCGGGTTACGTGGCTTGTCACTTTGGCTTTACTTGGCAGGCAGGCGCCATGCTGTTGCTGACCTGGGGGTTGCTGGCGATGAGCCTGATCGATATCGATCATCAGCTGTTGCCGGACTCGCTGGTGCTGCCGCTGCTCTGGTTGGGGCTGATCGTTAATAGTGGTGACCTTTTTGTGTCGCTGGTAGATGCCCTGTGGGGAGCGATCGCCGGGTACCTGAGTCTGTGGACGGTTTACTGGCTGTTCAAGCTGGTTACCGGCAAGGAGGGCATGGGTTACGGTGACTTCAAACTGCTTGCGATGATCGGTGCCTGGGGCGGTTGGCAAGTGCTGCCGCTCACCATTCTGCTGTCCTCGCTGGTAGGGGCGGTGCTTGGCAGCATCCTGCTGCGCATACGCCGTGCTGCGCAGGGCACGCCGATTCCTTTCGGACCTTATCTGGCCATTGCCGGGTGGATCGCGTTGTTGTGGGGCGATTCCATTACTCGTGGCTATCTGCAGTTCGCGCATATCTGAGCCTGCGCTGTTTTAATTGTGGGGCGTAAAGGCTGGCTGCGTCTTGCATTGGGCGTGCTGAGTGAGTACTACTGCGAGCCTATTGGAATTGCGTGGATGTGTTGATGAGGCCTTGGATTCTCGGCTTGACCGGCGGTATTGGCAGCGGCAAGACGGCGGCGGCCAACCACTTCGCTAGTCTGGGCATACATGTGGTGGATGCCGATCAGGCTGCTCGGTGGGTGGTGGAGCCGGGGCGTCCGGCGTTGCAGCAGATTGTCGAGCATTTTGGCCCGGACGTACTGCATGAAGGGGCTTTGAACCGAGCGGCGCTTCGCGAGCGGATCTTCTTGGATCCAAGTGAGCGCCTTTGGCTCGAGCAGTTGTTGCATCCGTTGATTCGTGCAGAGGTTGCCGCGCATCTGGCCAACGCCGAATCGCCGTATGCGATCCTGGTTTCGCCCTTGCTGGTGGAATCAGGACAGTACCGACAGGTAGATCGCGTGCTAGTGGTAGATGTTCCGGAGGCACTGCAGGTCGAGCGCACCGTAGGGCGGGACCTGGCCAGTGAAGAACAGGTGCGGGCTATTCTGAAGGTGCAGGCTTCGCGCGAGGAACGATTGCGTCACGCTGACGATGTGTTGCTGAACAATCACGACCTGGCCTGGTTGCAAGCGGAAGTGGAGCGCTTGCACCGTTTCTATCTGACGTTACGAGGAGGCCGGCAGTGACCGCGATCAGCGTTATATGTCCTACCTGCGGGGCGCCGGTGGAGTGGGGGGGGCAAAGTCCGCACCGGCCGTTCTGTTGCGAACGCTGCAAGCTGATCGATCTTGGGGCGTGGGCTGCCGAGGAGCATGCAATCCCCGGTGATGGGGTAGAAGACGAGCTGTTCTCTGCTGATCTGCCGCTGTGTGAGCATTGATCTGGCGCCGGGTAGCAGGCAGAGCCCGGAGCTTGCAGTGTCAGGCTAGCGTTCTTCATCTTTCCAGGGTGCTTGCAGGTAGCGGCTGCGGTTGAAGCGCTCCAGCCAGTCCGGACAGAAAACCACCAATGCGGTGACAGCGGTGCCGTTGATGAAGGCTTCCGGAAACATTACCAGCCAGAGATAACCTGCGAAGTCCTCCAGCCAAGGAGGCATCGGATATCTCCCGTCCACCAGCAGTATGCCCAGCGAGGCCAGCACGCAGAACATCGCCGCCAGTGCCGCTGGGAAGAATCCGGAAAAGAATATAAAGACGAACAGGTTGCGTGGTTGAGCCCGTTCGACTAGACGTGCGCAGATTACGGTTATCAACACAGGAATAAGAATCAGCAGCGCGCCGTTCATGCCCAGTGCGATCAGATGCTGGTGACCGGTGAGCGTCAGGCCGAGTTGCGCGCTGAAGGCGGCGAGGATGGCCAGCGGCCAATCCAGCAAAAGCGTAACGGCGGTCAGTCCGATGAAATGGAAGGACAGTCCTGAGTCGAAGTCGCGCCGCACCAGCCAGAGCAGGAAGATCGCCAGCATGGCGCCAAACAACAAGTGCTGGCGCCTTGTGTCGCTGAACAGTTCAACCCACGGCGCGCGCCAGGCAGCCCAGAGCAGGGCGAGCGCATAGATCAACCAGCCCGCAAGAAGGCTAGCCGGCGCGAGCAGGTGCGCAGAGATCATTGAAGGCGATCCTCGGTATTTAGTTTGCGTGCATCTGTTTCAGGAGCGCAGCTTAGCGACAAGGTGGCGCGGGTGTCATTGGGTGTTCGCGCTCGTCGAAACGCTAACACGATGGGGTCAGATGATATTGCCGTAGAGGTGCACCACAAGGTGCGCCAGGTCGGATGGGCAAAAAGGCAGTTGCTATTTCTACGGCAATCAGGATAATTCCGCAGCCTGTCGCCGGGGATGCCTAGCCTGGTGACGCAAAGAAGGCAGGGGATGCCTAGCCTGCCGAATCACCGCCGTAGCGGACGCGCTGACCCGAGCCCCCGATAGCGTCTGTTTCCGGCTGTCCTGGCCTTGCCAGGGCGAGCACCATTCAGTAAGATTCGCCGTCTTATTTTCAGGGCGGCCCCTGAGGCTATAACGAATGAAGACTTTTACTGCTAAACCGGAAACCGTCAAGCGCGACTGGTTCGTCGTCGACGCTGCCGGCCAGACCCTGGGTCGTCTGGCAACCGAAATCGCTAGCCGCCTGCGTGGCAAGCACAAGCCGGAATACACCCCGCACGTCGATACCGGCGACTACATCGTTGTGATCAATGCGGAGCAGGTGCGTGTTACTGGTGCCAAGACTTCCGACAAGATGTATTACTCTCACTCCGGTTTTCCGGGTGGCATCAAGTCGATCAACTTCGAGAAGCTGATCGCCAAGGCGCCCGAGCGCGTGATCGAGACTGCGGTAAAAGGCATGCTGCCAAAGAACCCGCTGGGTCGCGACATGTATCGTAAGCTGAAGGTGTACAAGGGTGCCAACCACCCGCACTCCGCGCAGCAGCCCCAAGAACTGAAGATTTAACGGAATAGTTCATTATGTCGGCGACTCAAAATTACGGCACTGGCCGTCGCAAGACTGCAACCGCACGCGTTTTCCTGCGTCCGGGTACTGGCAAGATTTCGATCAACAATCGTGAGCTGGATAACTTCTTTGGCCGCGAAACCGCGCGCATGGTGGTTCGTCAGCCGCTCGAGCTGACCGCCACTGCCGAGAAGTTCGATGTGTACGTTACTGTTCTTGGTGGCGGTGTGACTGGCCAAGCTGGCGCTATCCGCCATGGCATCACCCGTGCGCTGATCTCTTATGATGAGACTCTGCGTAGCCCGCTGCGCAAGGCTGGTTTCGTTACTCGCGATGCTCGCGAGGTAGAGCGTAAGAAGATCGGCCTGCGCAAAGCGCGTAAGCGTCCGCAGTACTCCAAGCGCTAACAAGCGCTTCAAAAGAACGCCCGGCTCCGCAAGGTCCGGGCGTTTTTTTATGGGCGAGGTATTCGCTGCGACAGCATGTCGCGCGCCGGAGGCCGCGATCCTGTAGGGCTCCAGCCGATTTGTGTCAGGCTATTGCCTTGTCAGGAGGGGGGCTTTTCTTTACCATTTGGCGAATTTTTCGCGGCCCGATTTACGTAGTAAATGCCTGCTTCCAAGCAGGTCATAAGAAGCTGATGGGAGACGACTGAATGAGCAATGACGGCGTGAATGCTGGCCGGCGTCGCTTCCTCGTAGCCGCCACTTCGGTGGTAGGTGCTGCAGGAGCGGTGGGTGCCGCGGTCCCGTTCGTGGGATCGTGGTTCCCGAGTGCCAAGGCCAAGGCTGCCGGTGCACCGGTGAGAGTGAATGTCAGCAAGATCGAGCCGGGACAGCAGATGGTCGCCGAGTGGCGGGGTCAGCCGGTATTTATCGTGCGTCGCACCGAGGAGGTGCTCGGCAATCTGGAGAAGTTGACTCCTCAGGTGGCCGACCCTGAATCCAAGGCGTCGGTGCAGCCGACATATGTCGATCCGAAGAACCGTGCGATCAAGCCGGAACTGCTGGTGGTCGTCGGGCTTTGCACCCATCTGGGGTGCGCGCCGTCCTTCCGTCCTGAAGTGGCGGCGGCTGACCTCGGTGCCGATTGGCTGGGCGGTTACTTCTGTCCTTGCCACGGCTCCAAGTACGACATGGCTGGACGTGTTTACAAGGCGCAGCCCGCTCCGTTGAACCTGCCGGTGCCCCCGCACACGTACGAAACCGATAATGTCATCATTATCGGCGTGGACCAGGAGAAAGCCTGATGAGCAAGTTCATGGAATGGGTCGATGCCCGCTTCCCCGCGACGAAAATGTGGGAAGACCATCTGTCCAAGTATTACGCGCCGAAGAACTTCAACTTCTTCTACTTCTTTGGTTCGCTGGCTCTGTTGGTTCTGGTCAACCAGATACTGACCGGTGTCTGGCTGACGATGAGCTTCGAGCCTTCGGCCGAAGGCGCCTTCGCGTCCGTCGAGTACATCATGCGCGACGTGGAGTACGGTTGGATCATCCGCTACCTGCACTCCACCGGCGCTTCGGCGTTCTTTGTGGTGGTGTATCTGCATATGTTCCGTGGTTTGCTCTACGGTTCATACCAGAAGCCACGCGAGCTGGTGTGGATCTTCGGCATGATGATTTACCTGGCGCTGATGGCCGAAGCCTTCATGGGTTATCTGCTGCCTTGGGGGCAGATGTCCTACTGGGGTGCCCAGGTGATCATTTCGCTGTTCGGTGCCATTCCGGTCATCGGTGACGATCTGACTCAGTGGATCCGTGGTGACTATCTGATCTCCGGCATCACGCTGAACCGTTTCTTTGCACTGCACGTGATTGCTCTGCCGATCGTGATTCTCGGGCTGGTCGTGCTACACATCCTGGCTCTGCACGAAGTCGGTTCGAACAACCCGCTGGGCGTCGACATCAAGAAGGCTAAGGACGAAAACGGCGTACCGTTGGATGGTATTCCGTTCCATCCGTATTACACCGTCAAAGACATCGTCGGTGTGGTGGTGTTCCTGTTCGTTTTCTGCGCCATCGTGTTCTTCTTCCCTGAAATGGGTGGCTATTTCCTCGAGAAGCCGAACTTCGAGGTCGCTAACGCATTCAAGACACCGGCGCACATTGCACCAGTTTGGTACTTCACTCCGTTCTACGCGATTCTGCGCGCGGTTCCGGACAAACTGCTGGGCGTAGTGGCGATGGGGGCTTCGATTGCGGTGCTGTTCGTGCTGCCGTGGCTCGATCGCAGCCCGGTCAAGTCCATGAAGTACAAGGGTTGGATGAGCAAGATCGCGCTGTTGGCCTTCTGCATCGCCTTCGTGATCCTGGGTGTTCTGGGTGTTCTCGCGCCTACTCCGGAGCGCACGTTGCTGGCTCGGATCTGTACTGTTATTTACTTCGGATACTTCGTTCTGATGCCGTTCTACACCCGGCTCGAGAAGACCAAAGTGGTTCCGCAAAGGGTGGATGGCTGATGAAAAAGCAATTTGCTGCATTGATTCTCGCGATTCTGCCGGTCTTTGCGTTCGCAGCCGGCACCGAGCCTCACTTGGACAAGGTCGAGATCGATCTGACCGACAAGGCCGCGATGCAGGATGGTTTGAAGACGTTCGCCAACTACTGCATGGGCTGCCATGGAACGCAGTATCAGCGTTATGAGCGTGTCGCTACCGATCTCGGAATTCCGGAAGACGTGATGATGAAGAATGTCGTCTTCACTGGTGCCAAGTTCGGTGATCATATGAAGACCGGCATGAAGGCCGAAGACGCCAAGGTCTGGTTCGGTGCTCCGCCTCCGGATCTGACGCTGGTTGCGCGCGTTCGTGGCAATGACTGGCTCTATACCTACATGCGTAGCTTCTACGAGGACCCAGCTCGTCCGTACGGCGTCAACAATACGGTGTTCCCGAACGTCGGTATGCCGCACGTGCTGGCACCGCTACAGGGCCGTCGCGTAATGGGCTGCAAGCAGGTGCAGGTCGTTGAGGACGGACGCAAGCAGTTCGATCCGCTGACCGGCACGCCGATCACTCAGGAAGCATGCGATCAGATGGTCGTGGAGCCGGGTACCGGCACCCTGAGCGAGGCGGAGTACGACGAGAAGATCAAGAACCTGGTGACCTTCCTGGCTTACTCGGCCAACCCGGTCAAGTTGGAAAGTCAGCGCATCGGCACCTACGTGCTGCTGTTCTTGGCATTCTTCTTCGTGTTCGCCTACCTGCTCAAGCGTGAGTACTGGAAAGACGTTCACTAAGTACTCTGCTGTTCAAGCTGCACCTCACGCGCGCCCAATGGGCGCGCGTGTTTTTCTGCTTTCGGATAACCGCATGAGGAAGGACCTATGGCCGCAGCCAACCGCTTGGCCTGCTATTCCGATCCTGCCGATCATTACTCTCATCGAGTGCGCCTTGCGCTTGCGGAGAAGGGCGTCACTGTCGAGGTCATTGATGTTCAGGCGGGGCAGTGCCCGGCGAGGCTGGCCGAGCTGAACCCGTACGCTGGTGTACCAACGCTGGTTGACCGTGATCTGGTGCTGTATGAGCCTGGGGTCATCCTTGAATATCTAGAGGAGCGCTATCCGCACCCGCCGCTGCTGCCGGTCTATCCGGTGGCGCGCGCCCACACGAGGCTGCTGGTGCATCGTATCCAGCGCGACTGGTGTTCATTGGTTGACCGCATCCTAGATCGGCGTACGCGTGAAGAAGCGCGCACGCAGGCGCGCAAGGAACTTAGGGAAAGCCTGAGCGGTGTTTCGCCGGTTTTCGCCGAGAAGCCGTACTTCATGAGCGATGAGATGAGTGTTGTCGATTGCTGCTTATTGCCGATTCTCTGGAGATTGCCGGTGCTCGGAGTTGACCTGCCGCGAGCGTCCCGGCCGTTGCTTGACTACATGGAGCGCAACTTCGCCCGCGAGGCTTTCCAGGCTAGTGTTTCATCCATTGAGCGCACTATGCGTTGAAGGAGGTCTTTCACATGAATTCGAGTCGCCCTTATCTGGTTCGGGCTCTTTACGAATGGATTGTGGATAACGATTGCACGCCCCATCTGTTGGTTGATGCCGAGTACCGCGGGGTGCAGATTCCGGCCGGTTTTGCCAACGACGGTCAGATCGTGCTGAATGTGGCGCCGAGTGCGGTGCGCAATCTGCAAATGGACAATGAGGCGGTAAGCTTCGAGGGGCGCTTCGGTGGCGTATCGCATTCCTTGTGCATTCCCGCTGGTGCGGTGATGGCCATCTACGCGCGGGAGAATGGACAAGGTATGGTTTTTGAGATTGAGCCGACATCCCCGGACGATTCGCCTGCTGATGGGAGCGGCACGATGGATGGCGAGGGCGGCCATCGCCCGGCGGGTCGACCAAGTCTGAAGGTTGTTAAGTAAGAGTGGCGGAATCGGGGTGGGGTGACTAGGCGTGCTGTGACGCGGGAGCTGCTGAGGTGCTTCCGGTCTCTCCCGCATTCCTGGAAGGAGACCGTTTCGTTTCTGCTCATGCGGCCGAGTTGCTTTGCACAGCCCGGCCCCCTGCCAATCGAAGTGCTAATCGATGTATTCGAATAGCTTGACGATGCGTTGCACGCCGCCGACACCTTGCACCACGCTGGTGGCGCGATTGCCTTCCTGGCGGGTCACCAGGCCCAGCAGATAGACGATACCGTTTTCGGTGATCACCTTGATGCGCGAGCCGGGAACGCTGTTGTCGGCTAGCATCTGAGCCTTGATCTTGGTTGTCAGCCAGGTGTCGTTGCTTCGCGCCAGGGCCGATGACGGTTGCAGTACCTGCAGCTCGTTATGGACGCGCTTTACGCGCTGCACGGAACTGGCCGCCTGCTCGGCCATCTGCTTGAGATCGCTGCGCGGCGTTTGCCCGGCCAGCAGAACGACGCCGTTGTAGCTGGCGACGACAATATGTGACCCCTGATCAAGCTCGACGTGGGCCTTGGCGATATTGACTGCCGCCTTGGTTTCGATCAGCGAGTCGTCGATGGTGCTGCCGATAGTACGAGTGCCGCGATTGTCTGCAATCGGCTCGTCGCGCGTGGCGTTCAATACCGAACTGCAGCCTGTAGCGAGCAGGCACAGGCCGAGGAATGCAGGCAGGCGCAGCGCTTTCATTCTTCACTCCCAAACAGCTGATTGTCGATCAGGTCGCACAGACAATGAATGGCCAGCAAATGGACCTCTTGGATGCGCGCGGTAACGTTGGCCGGTACCCGGATTTCGACATCTTCGGGAAGCAGCAGCGAAGCCATACCACCACCGTCTCGTCCGGTAAGGGCCACCACAAGCATCTCCCGGTCATGCGCGGCCTGGATGGCCTGGATCACATTCGCGGAGTTACCGCTGGTGGAAATCGCCAGCAGAATGTCGCCCGGTTGGCCCAGCGCGCGTATCTGTTTCGAGAAAACCTCGTTGTAGCTGTAATCGTTGGCGATAGAAGTCAGCGTCGAACTATCAGTCGTCAGCGCGATGGCAGGCAGGCTCGGGCGTTCACGCTCGAAGCGGTTCAGCAGTTCAGAGGAAAAATGCTGGGCATCGCCGGCCGATCCACCATTGCCGCAGGTGAGAATCTTGCCCTCACTGAGCAGCGCGTTGACCATCGCCTGTCCGGCTTGCTCGATGCTGGGCGCGAGGACGCCCATCGCTTGCTGTTTGGTGTCGATGCTGGCCTGAAAAAGCTGCCGAATACGGGTTTGCATATCCATCGATGGATGACCTTCAATGATGGGCAAGCCAGGGGAGGCTTGCTGTAAGCGTGCTCGAATGCCGCGCTGTGGTAAGCGTTCAGCTGTCAAAGGCGTTGCGGATCCAATGCTGGTCCATGATCGGCCCGCCGGCATCCAGTGCGATGACGTCGAAGCGGCAGGGGTACTTAGCCCAGCGAGCCTCTTGCTGCAGAAACAGTTCGGCGGCTCTGATCAGCTTTTGCTGTTTTCGGCTGTCGACGCTGGCGGCAGCGCCGCCCCAGGCCGCGTGGCGTCGGTAGCGAACCTCGACGAATACTACTGTATCGCCGTCCAGCATGACCAGATCGAGCTCTCCGCTGCGGCAGCTCCAATTCTGTGCCAGCAGACGCAGCCCCTGGCGGACGAGATAATCGTGCGCCAGGGTCTCGGTGCTGCGCCCCCGCGCCAGGTGTTCGCTCATGGCAAAGGATTGAGTGGAAGGCGCTCGACTTGACCGTCGCGGAATTGCGCCCAAGGCAGCTGTCGTTCGATGCGTTGCTGCGGATTGAGACTCAGTGTGCCAGACAGCCCGTCCAGCTGCGTATTCGGCAGCGCCAGCAGCTGATTCAGTCGCGGGGCGAGCAGGTAGGCATCGGCACCCATTGCGTACAGACGTCCCAGGCTGCCCGCGGCCTGCGGCCACTGTCGCTCGATCTGTTGGCGCAGCGGGAGCTGTGGATCGAGTAGCCACGGTGTTTCAGCGAAGCGGATGCCGTCGAGATCGAGATACTGGGTACGGTTCTGATTCGCCGCGTGCAGGTGTGATGTGGCGTAAACGGGGATGTCGCCGGCGTACTGGAAGATCAGCGTCGGGCGGACCTGCTGGGCTTGCTGCGGAGTGGCCGCAAGGAAGATGAAGTCGACATCCTGGCGACGTGTGGGCTGACTGCTCACATCCTTGCCGAGCGTGTTCTGCACGCTCTGCGCGCGCGATTCGCTGTTGCGCAGCTGGAGCAGTGCGGCGATCTGGTTGGCCAGTTCCACTGGTTCTGCCAGCGGCTCGGCGGCGACCAGCGTACCGCCGGCATCCTCCCAGCTCTGACGGAAGGCTGCGAGGATGCGCGCACCCCATTCGCCGCGTGGGGCCAAGGCTATGGCGCGGCGATGGCCGTCCGCCCATGCGCGCCGGGCTACTTCGCGCGCTTCGTCTTCGGCTGCCAGGCCGAACTGGAACAATTGTGGCGGTGTGTTCTGGCCCGCGTCGCTGTAATTGAGCGCCAGCGTTGTGATCGGCAGACGCTCGCGCTCGCTTAGCTGGCGTACCAGATCTTTTTCCAGTGGGCCAATGATGAGCTGGACACCATCTGCTTGCGCCTGCTGATAGATCGCGTCCAACGAGGAAATACGCGAGCTGTCGTACAGTTCGATCCGCAAGTCGGCTGCGCCTGCCTGCTGGGCCTGCAAGTGTGCGGCAAGGAAGCCGTCGCGCAATGCCTGCGCCACGGACGCCAGCTGACCCTGCATCGGCAGCAGGAGGGCGACGTGCGTAAGCGGCTGATCGGCGAGCTGGCGTAGCTGTTCGAGCGCCGCCGGCAGCTGTTTGGCGGCGGGGTGTTGAGGGTGCTGCGCGACCCAGCTGTCGATCGCTCGTTGCTGCTGCGCGAGGGTGCCGGCCTGTTTCACCGCTGATGCGAGGGATAGCCAGCCGTCGAGATCGGTATCGCCACCAGCACCTTGGCTTTCCCCGGCCGGCAGTGCGGAAAGCAGGGCCCAGATCGCCTCATGGTTATCCTTTGTTGCGGTGTCGCTGAGCAGCGGGGCGGTGAAGATGCGCTCACGTGCCGCGGCCAGCATCTGCCCATTGGCTTCCAGCATCCGTGCGCGAGCCGTCTGGCTGCGAATTTGCTGGTCGACTGGCAGCTCGCCGAGGCGCTCGAAAGCCGGATGCGCCAGTGCTTGCTGAGCCTGTTGCGGTTGCCCTTCGCTCAGTGCAATTTCGGCCAAAAGGGTGCTGGCGAAGATTTGTTGGGCGGGCTTCAGGTTATCCAGTGGTACCTGCTCGAGAATACCTCGGGCCCGTGCTGTCTCGCCCTTGGCGAGGCTCTGATCGGCCGCTGCCAGGCGCAACTCGGCGGCTTTCGCAGGATCGCTCTGATCGGCCTGCTGCAACAATTGCTGCGTCGTGGCCTGCGGTGTGCGCGGCAGCTCACCCAGCGTGGATGAGGGGGAGCTGGCGCAGGCCGTGAGTAGTGCAACGAGGCCGAGAATCAGCAGCGGACGTAGGCGAGCCATCATGTAATCGTTCCTGAAGGCAATGGCGAAATGCGCGGATTGTACCCAAGCACCGGCGCGGTCGCGATGTTGCGGCAGGCAATAGGGCTACAATGCGTGCTTTTGTGATGAGGTAAGCCCTGTGACTGCCACCGTCGCTGCGAATTCCGGTGCGGGTACGCTCTATGTGGTCGGTACGCCCATCGGCAACCTGGAAGACATCAGTGCGCGGGCGGTGCGAGTATTGCGCGAGGTCGCGCTGATCGCCGCCGAGGATACTCGCCACTCGGCGCGTCTGTTGTCCCATTTCGGGATCGCCACGCCCTTGGCGGCGTGCCATGAGCATAACGAGCGCGACGAGGGCGGGCGTTTTCTTGAGCGTTTGCAGGCGGGCGACGATATCGCGCTAATTTCGGATGCCGGTACGCCTCTGATCTCGGACCCTGGCTATCACCTAGTGCGGCAAGCACGTGCGGCTGGTATCCGCGTGGTGCCTGTGCCGGGGGCGTGTGCGTTGATTGCAGCGCTGTCGGCGGCCGGGCTGCCCTCGGATCGCTTCATCTTCGAAGGATTTCTGCCCGCTAAGACTGCCGGTCGCAGGGCGCGGCTGGAGTTGTTGAGGGAGGAACCGCGCACCCTGATCTTCTATGAGGCGCCCCATCGGATTTTGGAATGTGTGGAGGATCTCGAGGCGATCTTTGGCGCCGATCGGTCCGCCGTTCTCTGTCGTGAGCTGACCAAGACGTTCGAGACGCTAAAAGGGCTGCCGCTCGGGCAGTTGCGCACCTGGATCGCGGGCGATAGCAACCAGCAGCGTGGCGAATGCGTGCTGCTGGTAGCCGGTTGGCAAGTGCCGGAGGACGACCAGACCATCAGTGCCGAGGTGCTACGTGTGCTCGACTTGTTACTGAGTGAGCTTCCGCTCAAGCGCGCTGCGGCATTGGCCGCCGAGATCACCGGCGTACGCAAGAACCTGCTCTACCAAGTCGCACTTGAGCGCAAGGCTTGAGGTGGCCGCAGCACTGAACTGGGCGACCGCTGCGCATCGGTCTGCCTTGCAGCGCTCTGCGCGCGACGGTACTCTGGCGGCCGGAGAGTCGATCGGACAGTCGCTGTCTCTTTTTGTTCCGGCAAAAGGGGAGGGAGGAAAGTCCGGGCTCCACAGGGCGAAGTGCCAGGTAACGCCTGGGAGGCGCGAGCCTACGGAAAGTGCCACAGAAAATAACCGCCTAAGCGCTTCGGCGCCGGTAAGGGTGAAAAGGTGCGGTAAGAGCGCACCGCACGGCTGGCAACAGTCCGTGGCTAGGTAAACCCCACTTGGAGCAAGACCAAATAGGGATCCATTGGCGTGGCCCGCGCTGGATCCGGGTAGGTTGCTAGAGGCAGTCAGCGATGGCTGTCGTAGAGGAATGACTGTCCTCGACAGAACCCGGCTTACAGATCGACTCTCCGATTTTTCTGCGCCCCAACAACTCCCCAATTATTCCGAAAGATTATTGCTCTTAACAAAGTACTTTAACTTTGTTGGGCAATTCGTTCTGTCGTATCCCTTTTGCTTTTCAGAATCCGTCCTTTTATTCCGCCTGTCTCGCTTAGCGACGCTAAATAACCGCGCCATAAGGGTTTTTCCCGTCGGGCTCGCCTTGACGGTGGGGGGCGGGCATTTCTATAGTGCGCCCAAGTGGTAGGAAGTGGCACGAAGTGGGTTTATATGGGCATGGATAGCTAATTCAGGGGAAGCGCAGCCGTGTTTCGCGGAGCCAACGCCATCAGTCTCGACGCCAAAGGCCGGCTAGTTATGCCCAGTCGGTATCGTGACGAGCTGAATTCGCGTGGCGAAGGCCAGTTGATCGTCACGATCGACGCGGTTGACCGCTGCCTGTGCATTTATCCGTTGCCCGAATGGGAGTTGATCGAGGCGAAGCTGCGTGAACTGCCCTCGCTGCGCGAAGAAACCCGTCGGCTGCAACGTCTGCTCATCGGCAACGCTGTGGATGTGGAAATGGATGGCAGCGGCCGCGTGCTGGTGCCGCCGCGCCTGCGCGAGTACGCCCGGCTCGATAAGCACGCGATGCTGGTTGGGCAGCTGAACAAGTTTCAACTGTGGAACGAGGACGACTGGAACGCGATTTCCGACGCGGATCTGGCGGCCATCAAGCAACCCGGCGGTCTGCCGGAAGAACTACGTGACCTAATCCTGTGAGCCAGATCAGCGAGCTGCGACATATCACCGTGTTGCTCGACGAAGCCGTCGCGGCGCTGGCCGTCCGGCCGGACGGTCGCTATCTGGACGGTACCTTCGGGCGCGGTGGGCACAGCCGGCTGCTGCTCGAACAGCTTGGCCCGCAGGGGCGGTTGCTGGGGTTCGACAAGGACCCGCTAGCGATCGCTACGGGGCAAGCACTGGCGGCCGAAGACGGCCGCTTTGTCGTTGTGCAGCGAAGCTTTGCAGAGCTCGGCGACGAAGTGGCGCAGCGCGGCTGGACCGGTACGCTGAGCGGTATCCTGCTGGATTTGGGGGTTTCCTCACCGCAGCTGGACGATCCGGCGCGCGGCTTCAGTTTCCTCAACGACGGCCCGCTGGACATGCGCATGGACCCGTCGCGAGGCGTCAGCGCGGCCGAGTGGATCGCCCAGGCAAACGAAGACGATATCGCCCGGGTTTTCAAAGATTACGGCGAAGAGCGTTTCGCCAAGCGCATGGCGCGTGCCGTGGTGCAGCGGCGCGCGGAAAAGCCGTTCGAGCGCACGGCTGATCTGGCCAAGGTCCTGACCGATGCCAATCCCGCCTGGGAGAAAGGCAAGAATCCGGCGACCCGTGCGTTTCAGGGCCTGCGCATCTATATCAACAACGAGCTGGGTGACCTTGAAACGGGTCTGGATGCTGCCGTCGAAGCGCTCGAGGTCGGTGGCCGGCTGGTGGTGATCAGCTTCCATTCGTTGGAAGATCGCATCGTCAAGCAGTTCATGCGGCGTCATGCCAAGGGCGAGGCGGATCAGTTGCCGCGAGGCCTGCCGGTCATGCCGAAACCTTTCGAACCGCGCTTGAAACTGATCGGCAAGGCACAGTTTGCCTCCGAAGCCGAAGTCCGTGCGAATCCCCGTTCGCGCAGCGCCGTCATGCGCGTCGCGGAGAAAGTGCGATGAGTCGCAGGCTTTCCGCGATGCCGCGTGGCAGCCTGCTCATGCTGGTTCTGTTCGTCTGCGTGCTGCTGTCTGCGATTGCGGTTGCCTACAGCGCCCACTGGAATCGCCAGCTGCTCAACGAAATGTACGCCCAGCTGAGCGTGCGCGATAAAGCGCAGGCCGAGTGGGGGCGACTGATTCTGGAGCAGAGCACCTGGACCGCTCACAGCCGTATCGAGGCGCTGGCTACCGAGCAATTGAAGATGCACATCCCCGCGGCGGCGGACGTGCAGTTGGTGGCGCCATGAAACTCGACGGCGCGCTGTATCCCTGGCGGTTTCGCATCGTCTTGGCCCTGCTTGCGCTGCTGGTCGGCGTGATCGCCTGGCGTATCGTCGATCTGCAGGTGATGGATCAGGCGTTCCTGCAGGGCCAGGGTGACGCGCGCAGCGTGCGGCATATTCCTATTCCGGCGCATCGCGGGCTGATCACCGACCGCAATGGCGAGCCTTTAGCCGTCAGTACGCCCGTCACGACCCTGTGGGGCAATCCGAAGGAGCTTCAGGCGGCGCGCGCGCGCTGGCCGGAACTGGCCGCCGCGCTGCGGCAGGATCCCACCGCCTTGAGCGAGCGCCTGCAGCAGCTGGCGACGCGCGAATTCACCTACCTGGTACGCGGCCTGACGCCTGAGCAGGGCCAGGCCGTGCTCGACCTGAAGATTCCCGGCGTTTATGCGCAGGAAGAGTTCCGCCGCTTCTATCCGGCCGGCGAAGTGGCCGCACATCTGGTGGGTTTCACCGACATCGACGATCGCGGCCGCGAGGGCATGGAGCTGGCCTACGACGAGTGGCTGGCGGGCGTGCCGGGCAAGCGGCAGGTGCTCAAGGACCGTCGCGGGCGTCTGATCAAGGATGTGCAGGTCGTCCAGAACGCCAAGCCGGGCAAGGCGATGGCCCTGTCGATCGATCTGCGTCTGCAATATCTGGCTCACAGTGAGCTGCGCAATGTCGTGCAGGAATACGGCGCAAAGGCCGCCAGCCTGGTGATGGTCGACGTCCAGACCGGTGAAATCCTCGCGATGGCCAACCAGCCGACCTACAACCCCAACAACCGTCGCAATCTGCAGCCGGCGGCAATGCGTAACCGCGCGATGATCGACGTGTTCGAGCCCGGCTCGACCGTCAAGCCGTTCAGCATCGCGGCCGCGCTGGGAACCGGCAAATACCAGCCCGATTCGGTGGTCAACACCCTGCCGGGCTGGATGCGCATCGGTCGCTACACCATTCGCGACGTCTCGCGTGGCGGCATGCTCACGCTGACCGGCATTCTGATGAAGTCGAGCAACGTCGGCATCAGCAAGATCGCCCTGGATATCGGTGCCGAACCGGTCTACACGGTGATGCAGCAGGCCGGTTTCGGCCAGGACACCGGCCTGGGCTTTCCTGGCGAGCGCGTTGGCAACCTGCCCAATCATCGCAAGTGGCGCGATGCCGAAACCGCCTCGCTGGCCTACGGCTATGGCCTTTCCGTAACCGCGGTGCAGCTCGCGCATGCCTACGCCGTGCTCGGCAACGAAGGCGTCAACGTGCCGCTGTCGCTGCTGCGCCTGGACCGGACGCAGGAAGGCGTACAGGTCATCGACAAGCAAATTTCCAGCACCGTGTTGAAGATGCTGCAGGCCGTCGTCGAGGAAGAAGGCGGCGGCGGCGCGCGCGCGCAGGTGCCGGGTTACCACGTCGGCGGCAAGAGTGGCACCGCGAAGAAGATCTCCGGCACCGGTGGCTACACCAAGGACGCCTACCGCTCGTTCTTCGCCGGCGTCGCGCCGCTGTCCAACCCGCGCATCGCCGCCGTGGTGGTGGTCGACGAGCCGAGCAAGGGGCAGTACTACGGTGGCCTGGTAGCCGCGCCGGTGTTCGGCAAGGTGATGGCGCGGGCGCTGCGCCTGATGAACGTGGCTCCGGACAATCTGCCGCCGCCGGCGCCGGTCCAGACCGCCGAGGCGACCATGAGCAAGGGAGGGCGTGGCTGATGCCGATGCCATTGAATCAACTGCTGCCCCAGGCCGACAGTTCCGTGCTGATCCGCGAGCTGACCCTCGATAGCCGCAAGGTGCTGCCGGGCGACCTGTTCCTCGCCGTTCCCGGTCTGCAGCACGACGGTCGCAGCCATATCGCCGACGCCATTGCACGTGGCGCGGCGGCCGTTGCCTATGAAGCCGAAGGCGCTACGCTGCAGCCGGCCGGCGATGCGGTGCTGGTGCCGGTTCGCCAGCTCGCCAGCCAGCTGTCGGCAATCGCCGGCCGCTTCTATGGCGAGCCGAGCCGTAGCCTGCATCTGCTCGGAGTGACGGGCACCAACGGTAAAACCAGTGTCAGCCAACTGGTCGCGCAGGCGCTGGATCGTCTCGGCGAGCGCTGCGGCATCATCGGTACGCTGGGCAACGGCTTTCATGGCGAGCTCGAGCAGGGCTACCACACCACGCCGGACGCCATCGGCGTGCAGGCGACGCTGGCCAGCCTGAAGCAGCACGAAGCGCGCGCGGTGGCGATGGAAGTCTCCTCGCACGGGCTGGAGCAGGGCCGCGTGGCCGCGCTGGCGTTCGACGTGGCGGTATTCACCAATCTGTCGCGCGACCATCTGGATTACCACGGCAGCATGGAAGCCTATGCGGCGGCCAAGGCGCGCCTGTTCGATATCCCGGGGCTGCGCTGCCGCGTGATCAATCTGGACGACGCCTTCGGCCGTCGCCTGGCTGCGCAGCCGCAAGAGTCGCGCCTGATCACCTACAGCCTGGAGGACGCCTCGGCGGATCTGTACTGCCCCGAGCCGCAGCTGGACGACGACGGCATTCATGCGCGACTGATCACGCCGCAGGGCGAGCGCTCGCTGCGCAGTCCGCTGCTGGGGCGCTTCAACGTCAGCAACGTGCTGGCAGCCGTCGGCGCGCTGTTGGGCATGGACTGGCCGCTGGATGAAATTCTCGCCGTGCTGCCGGAGCTGCACGGCCCGGCCGGTCGCATGCAGCGCCTGGGCGGCGGCGACCTGCCGCTGGTGGTGGTCGATTACGCCCATACGCCCGATGCGCTGGAAAAGGTGCTTACCGCCCTGCGTCCGCATGCACGCGGACAACTGGTTTGCCTGTTCGGCTGCGGTGGCGAGCGCGACCGCGGTAAGCGTGCGCTGATGGCGCAGGTCGCCGAACGGCTGGCCGATCGGGTGGTGGCGACCGACGACAATCCGCGCAACGAGCCGGCCGAGCAAATTCTGGAAGACATTCGTCAGGGCTTCGCCCAGCCGGAGCGGGTCCAGTTCCGCCCGGGACGTGGCGCTGCGATCGCCGCGGCGATTGCCGCCGCGCAGCCGGAGGATGTGGTGCTGCTGGCCGGCAAGGGGCACGAGGACTATCAGGAAATCTGCGGCGTGCGTCAGCCGTTCTCCGACCTGGATGAAGCTCGCAAGGCCCTGGCCGCCTGGGAGAAGCATGATGCGTGACGCCATGCGCCTGAGCGCGCTGACTCTTCCGCTCTCGGGCCGGCTGGTCGGTGCCGATGCTGTCTTTGCTGCGGTTAGCACCGACAGCCGCGCCATCGAGCCGGGGCAGCTGTTCGTTGCCCTCAGCGGTGCGCGTTTCGACGGCCATGCCTATCTCGCCGAGGTGGCGGTCAAAGGCGCAGTCGCGGCACTGGTCGAGCGCGAGATAGCGGACGTGTCGCTGCCGCAGCTGGTAGTGGCAGATACCCGTCTGGCGCTTGGACGGCTCGGCGCGCTGAGCCGCGACGGCTTCGATGGTCCGGTGGCCGCGATTACCGGCTCCAGCGGCAAGACCAGCGTCAAGGAAATGCTTGCCAGCATTCTACGCGCCGCCTTCGGCGAAGATGCCGTGCTGGCGACCCGTGGCAATCTCAACAACGATCTCGGTGCGCCATTGACGCTTCTTGAGCTCGGCCCTCGGCATCGCGCGGCGGTCATCGAGCTGGGCGCGTCCCGCCTGGGCGAGATCGCCTATACCGTCGGTCTGGTTCGTCCGCAGGTAAGCCTGATCACCAACGCCGGCACTGCTCACGTCGGCGAATTTGGCGGCCCCGACAAGATCGTCGAAGCCAAGGGCGAAATCCTCGACGGCCTGGCGGCTGACGGCATCGCGGTACTCAATCGTGACGACAAGGCATATCCGCGCTGGGCCGCACGCGCTGCCGGCAAGCGCATCGTCAGCTTTGGGCTGCAGAGCCCGCTGGCCGATTTTCATGCCGGATCGATCGCCTTCGATGTGCGCGGTTGCGCCAATTTCGTCCTCACCGGCCCGCGCGCAGCCGTCCGGGTTCAGCTCAACCTGCTCGGTCGGCATAGCGTCGCCAATGCCCTGGCTGCCGCCGCTGCGGCGCATGCGCTGGGTGTCGCACCGCAGGCCATCGTCGAAGGCTTGCAGAACCTGCAGCCGGTCAAAGGGCGCGGCGTCGCACAGATGCTCGGCAACGGCGCGCGCCTGATCGACGACAGCTACAACGCCAACCCGGCTTCCATCTGCGCGGCGATCGACGTCCTCAGCGGATTCGCCGGGCGTACCGTTCTCGTCCTTGGCGACATGGGCGAGCTGGGCGAATGGGCCGAACAGGCGCACCGCGACGTGGGCGCCTATGCGCGCGGCAAGGTCGATGTGCTCTATGCAGTCGGTCCGCTGATGGCGCGTGCAGTAGCTGCATTCGGCGCCGGAGCCCGGCATTTCGCCGATCAGGCGAGCCTGATCGAGACGCTGCGTAGCGAGCAGGGCAACACCACCATTCTGGTCAAGGGCTCGCGCAGCGCGGCGATGGACAAGGTTGTCGCCGCCCTGAGCGATGTCGTCATGGA
>Ga0172382_10001261_pt1 | contig 45668 bp, 43 predicted proteins | sample Leawel138RmetaG_FD_122245 | JGI IMG/M metagenome (GOLD analysis project Ga0172382, IMG submission 122245) | Leachate microbial communities from a municipal landfill in Southern Ontario, Canada - Leachate well 138R metaG | ecosystem: Engineered > Solid waste > Landfill > Unclassified | place...
AAGAATTATTTATATTTCATGTAATCCTGAAACACTAGCGCGAGATTTATCTACTTTAAGTAAAAAATATGAAATTGAAATAGTTCAACCAATTGATATGTTTCCAATGACTAGTCACGTGGAGACGGTCGTTGCTTTAGTGCTAAAGAAGTAATCCATTGTCATGTTGATGGTATATTGGTGGCATTTGATTTTTTGCTAATAAGTGCCTTTTGCAGTAAAATTTAAGTAAATGGACGCATCGGTTATGAATTTTGTCAAAAGTGCGACATTGGGAACATATTTAGGAGGAAAATGATATGGGGATGCTCAATTCAATTATTAATGTAGATCTTCACATTCATTCTTTTGCCAGCAAATACAAAGAAGATAAAAGCGTTGTTGATGAATCAACGGTCGACAATTTGGATACACTTTTGGAAAAACTCAATTTTAACCATATCAATTTGTTTGCTTTCTCCGATCACAATAGGTTTGATGAAAACCTTTTTTGGAAAGCAAAAGAGATAATTGATAGTGACAATCAAAAGTATCCGGAAATTAAAAACATTTTGCCAAGTGTTGAATTTGATGTGACTTTTGAAAAAAGCAAACCATCTTGTCACGTTATTGTGATTTTTGATGCCGTCGATAAAAGCCATACTCAAAAAATTGAAAAAGAAATTTTAGCTAAGAAATTAACTCAAAAAGATGATTCGTATTTTATTGATGATTTTCAACTTCTTTTAAGTGGCATCGGCTTGAATACTCTACTTATTGCGTGCCAAAGGAAAGGCCTCGATACAAAAAATGGTGGTGCAAATTGCTTAAGCGATGCTTGTGATGATGTTTTTGAGATTTTAGAGACCGGTTATATTTCTGCTCTCGAATATCAGAAGCCTAATGTTCAAGGCATGATAAAGAAGAGCCTTTCAAAATTTAAGAGAAATGTTTCAACTATCGCTGGAAGTGATTGCCATCAATGGAAGGCATATCCAAAACATGATGAGAACTCTGCAAATATTTATAGATCTTATTATTTTACTATCAAGGCGCTTCCTACCTTTTTGGGTTTGCTTTTAGCTTTCACTTCACCCGAAACTAGATTCAATCGAAAGGAATTGAAAAACTCGATAAGTTCCTTTTCGATTAATGGTCAAACGTTTTATCTTAGCCCCGGTTTCAACGCCATCATTGGTGAAAACGGTAGTGGAAAAACATCTTTGCTTGTTGGGATATCTAATACTTTTAGGAATAACGAAACATATATTAAAGATATTCTAAAAAGGAATTGTTTTGAAAGGTCGGAAGAGATCTTAGATTCGCAGATAAAGACCATTCATCAATCAGAATTAGTTGTTAATAACAATGATGGGTCAGTATTTGGCACTGATGGAAAATTCCCAACCATAGATAGTTCTCAGTTTAAAACAAGTGTGGACGCATACAAAAACGCATTGATTTCTTCGATAAAAACTAATATCTCAAATAACGTGAAAATATCATCTATAAATGGGTTAGAGTTTAGCTTTGATCCTGATTTGGATGGGAAGAAAACGTATTTCATTGATGTCCCGGCCTCCGAGCCAACGGCATCTGCTATTAATCCACACGAAGACAGACTTAAGAATTTAAACTTAATTCTAAAAACAATAAATGATGAATTGAGAAGTAATGATTATTACTCAGCCAAAGAGATAGAAAAGTTATCCACTTCATTTGATACGATATATGCAATTCGAGAGGCAGTTAAGAAAAAATATCTTAATTTCAACGCTAATAGCGCCTTGTACAGTTTAATCTCGGAGTGTGAGTCTTCTTACAACACACGGAAAAAGTCGTTAAGCAACGACGAGGATAATAAAATATCTGAGTATTGCAGTAAGAAGAACTCCTTTGTCACAAAAGTGCTCCAAGCAATCAAGGCAAACGATGGTGTCGAGCTTTTTAATTTACCAAAGATCGACGTTTCTGTTGGTTCAAAAGAAGACTCTTCTGGTGGGTTTACATTCAAAACAACACTTGCGTATTATCAAAACAAAAATATTGAACTTGATTATTTGAAGAAGGTTTTTAATTCAGGATGTCAAACCATAGATGATATAAAATTGCTCAAAACAAAAGACTTAATTATTCATGCTGTAAGCAAAGTTAAGGGAGAAGACTGGGAAGCAAGGATTGGCGATTTAACGTCAGCTTTTTTGGCTGACGAATGTTTAGAAGATAAAGAAGTTTTCGAAACTTCATCAAAAGATAAAATGGGTAACACGTTGGGTGAAAAATCAATAGTTTTTTACAAATTCATTACTCAAAAAACTGGTGATTACCAATGTTATTTAATTGATCAGCCAGAAGACAACGTTTCAAACTATCGTATTTCCAAATATCTTATTCCCTATTTAGAACGTTTAAGGGACACATTCCAACTAATTATCGTGACTCACAACCCACTGCTTGTCATTAATATGGATGTTGACAATGTGATTTATACCGAAAAAACAAATAACATTATAAAAGTAAGCAGTGGGTGCTTAGAGTCTCCTGGGAATTTAAAGAAGATATCGGATATGATGGATGGAGGTAAAGATGCATTAGAAAAGAGGTTAAAGATTTATGAACAAAGTAATTGAATTAAGGATTGAAGACAACAAAATAGTTCTTCTTAGAGATGACCAACCAATTGTGAATATCGATTCTGATAATCAGAAAATAGTTAAAGCCGAAGATTTGCTTTCCCTATTTGATTATTCTTATGGCGATTTGGTATCAATAAAGCCCTTCGATAAGGAAAAATATAAAGAATCGAAATTGTTGGCACCGGCAGAATTGTTTTATGGGATGCTTAAAGACATTGTTGATAAAGTTCCAAATCTTCAACTTAATGATGACAACACTAAAGATATTGTTAAAGCCAATTAATGCTCTTTGACTTGGATGCCTTAATCGGAAGTAATACCTGTGATTTCCGTTTATAAGATACGTTATGATACCAAAACAGGTCCGGGTAATACCTAGACCTGCTTTTTTATGCGTTTATAAACATTTCTTAAATCAAGACGATTTTATAGTTGATTTTATATGTTTTGGAACCGGCTTTTCGTGAATGTTCGCCATGACCGATTTCTAGTTTCTGGGACAGGGCTTTTCTGTTATTCCTTATCTCCTCGTTTGAATATGTTTTTTCTTTTGAAACCAAGTAGATGATATGTTCTTTGTCAATAACCAGAATCTTGTTTATAAATGAGTGGAGCAACTCTCCCGTGAGCTCGAACTTACCATCCTCGTATTCCTTGAGCTTGGTTTTGATGACGTCGAATCTTGATTTCAAGGTGCCATCGCTGATGTCTAGGTCATGATACTTCTCGAGCTCTTTGTTGATCGAGTCCAGCTCCTGAATCAGCTTTTGATACTTCTCGTTGCAGAGTTTGGTTTCGTCGTCGCTTTTGGCATTGAGTTTCATATCTAGCAAAGCGGACATCTTCTCAGTGACTATCTTCTTCTGTTCCTTGAGACTTGATACCTTTATGTCGACATCATTCACCCTGATGACTTTGCTTACGATGGAGGAGATGTCGCTGACGATGTCCTTCCTTTGCTCGAATAGCTCGTTTATGACCTTCGATGTGCATTCTTCAAGCGTCTTCAAATCGATGGCGCCCGGGTCGCATTTTGATGAACTGTTGATGTGGCTGGTGCATTGGAGGACCACGTGCTCCGAGGAGAACCCGTAATTCCAATATCTTCTTTTGAAGGAGCACCCGCAGTTCATGCACATCAGAAGTCCCGTGAATGGGTATTTGCTCAGGTATTTGTATAGATTGTGGTCTTCCCCGAATTGGGTCCTGAATCTCTGCTCCCTTATCTCCTTGGCCCTGTCCCACATCTCCCTGCTCACGATGGCGTCATGGTTGTTCTTGATGAGGAACTGCGGTTTCTCGCCTCGGTTCTTGGACCTTTTATGGGTGAGGAAATCAACCGTGTAGGTCTTCTGCTGAAGGAGGTCGCCTTTGTATTTCTCGTTCTTCAATATGGATTGGATTAAAGACAGGTTCCAGTGGGTCTTGCCCCTTCCGGTCTTATAGCCTTTGGACTCCAATATCCTCGCTATCTCGCAGGGGCCGACCATCGAGGTGTAGAGCTCGAATATCTCCTTGATGATTTTGGCCTCCTCGGGGACGATGACGAGCCTTCCATCCTTGTCTTTGGCATAGCCGAGGAAAGTGGTGGTGTTCACGATCGGGACCCCGTTCTTCATCCTGGCCTGGACGTTCCAATTGACGTTCATCGAGGTGTGCCTGGCCTCTTCCTGGGCCATGCTCGAAAGGATGGTGAGCATCATCTCGCTCGATGGGTCGTCGGTCGAAACCCCCTCGGTCTCGAACCTCACGAAGACGCCGAGCGACTTCAGCTCCCTTATCGATTGGACGGTGGTGAGGGTGTTTCTCGCAAACCTCGACACCGATTTGGTTATGAGAAGGTCGAATTTTCCTTCCCTGGCGTCCTTCATCATCTCATTGAACCCGACTCGCCTCTTGGTGTCGGTCCCGGATATTCCGTCGTCCGCGTAGATCCTCACGAATTCCCAGTCGGGGTTCGACTTTATCCTTTTGGTGTATTCGTTCACCTGGACCTGATAGGAGTTCTGCTGGTCGATGTCGTCGGTTGATACCCTGCAGTAGGCGCAGACGCGCTTCTTCCTCTCCTCGTATAACCCCGAGTCCGAATTCAGTATCAGCTCTCTTTTAGGGGCGATTATCTCAACGTTTGCCATGTTCTAAGTCCTCCGTATTCTCTTCATTACATACATCACTCTTAGGAGGCTCTATAGCAACGTTATTGATCGTCGCGGTTGCTTTATTTCCTATGTATTTTCCGTTAATCATCTCCATGGCTTTCGAGTATTCGCTGGGATCGAGCAGTCCCGCCTTCAAAAGGCAGTCCAGCATCGACTTCGCGAATGCCCTCTCTTGTTCTTTGTTCATTAGAAAAACCTCCCAGAGATCAGGGAGGCTTTCGGCAAAGAGGACCTTTGTATACGCACCATCATTCTAACCGATGAAAGCAGACAAAAGGAGGCCACACGTTTATAACAACGAGGAAATTTTCAACATTATTATTCCGTATAAATTACCAACCTGTTTTCTAGTTGTTAAACTTTTGTTGTCAGGGAAAAACCTAGGCGCATTCGGGTTTATCGAAAGTGGCGGGTATTGGTCCCGGACAAGTAAGCAAGCATGGAACAAATACATGAATTTGCCAAATACTTGACCCGGACAAATTACAATCCTGTTTATCGCTTGTTAAACTGACGTTGCTAGGTTAGCTCCTGGCTGATTATCGCGATCAATCAAGAAGACTTTATGAAAAGGAGGACGAAGATGCTAAGGATGTATTTATCGAACGCCCGTGAGGCGAAGGGATACTCGTTCCGCAGGACCGCTAGGGAGGCTGGGATGTCTTTGCAACATTACGCCAACATCGAATATGGGAAGCGCGGAGACAGGGTGTCTTTCATGATCATGGCGCGCATCTCGAAGGCGCTAGGCCTATCGCTGGACGACATGGCGGTGGAAGAGGCTAAATACCAGCACGAGATCCATAACGAGGATTACTGATCAGCCATAATCCGGCTTCGCCCGAAGGACCAACGTATACGCAAATATGGGAGGTTTTCGGCGGGCGGGGCCGGCTTATAGGCAGATGAAAGAAGAGGCAAAAAAGATGGACGCAAACAAGATCTATGACTTATCGGAGGTCGCTTTATCTCTGAAGGTATCGAAAAGGACGATCCTTAGGTACATAAGCCAAAAGAAACTAAAAGCCTTCAAGGTGGGAAATGGCTGGCGCATAACCGGCTCCCAGCTTGATGAATTCATCGCCTCCAACACGAGGTGATGCTATGGCGGGAAAGCCAAAGAGAGGGCTGGACTATTTCCCTATCGACATAGGGTTCTATGAAAAGCCCCAGATAATACGATTAAGGAACAAATACGAATCGATGGGCGTGGACGCCTATCTTTATCTCCTCAAGACGATATTCAGCCAGGGGCAGTTCCTGGACGAGACCGATTTGGAGTGCACGATCATCAACCTGGCCAATCACCTCAGGATCGAGGAAACCAAGGCCGATGAGATCGTGAGGTACATGGTTGGCATCGATCTGTTCAATAAGGGTGAGTTCGCTAACGGGAACCTGACCTCCCATTACGCCCAGGAGACCTACTACAGGGCCACCAAGCGCAGGAAGGAAAGGATGAAGCCCGGATGCGATATTCTCACCGACGAGGAGAAAAGGTTCATTGACAGCCAAGAAAACATGATTGCCGGCGAAGATGTCATCTCTGTTAACAAAGATGGCGAAGTTGTCAGCAAGAATAGACAAAGTATAAGTAAGACTAAAACTAAAAGTCGTAGTAAAAGAGATGGATATGATCAATTGGATAAAGGGAATCCTCCATTCAAGGTCAATTATTTCCACAAATGGTTCATCAACGGAGGACTGCTTGAGCTGGCCGATCCCAAGGCATACGATCTGACGCTTTATTTCGATGCTTTGATGAGCAAAGAGGACTATGAGTTGCTTGATTACGTCATAAAGTACATTTACTCGAAAGTTAAGAATTCAAAATGGGCTGACGAGAAAGGCAACCCCATTGAAGACAAATACAGCTATCTTATCAGTGCGATCGACAAGGAAGTCGGACATGTTAAGCACCTAAGGGAAATCGAAGCCCGAGGCGGTGTCTGGGGCGATCTAGATGAGATCAAACAAGAAGCCAATAAGTAATTATTTACGCTAAATCAGCGGGGAAAGGAGGAGATTATGCCTAGGAAAGACAAAAGCGACACATTCGATATTTGGAAGAGAAGCGGTGCTTTGGAATCAAAGCTTGGGCTCATATCCGACCTGACCGCAAGAAGGTCCTCGCAGATCGTCATCAGCCAGCAACTCGGGATAAACCCGAAGACCTTCTCCATGCTCAAGAGCAAGCATTCCGAGATAAGGAAAGCCGTCCTGGAAGGCGAGGAAAGGCTCAAGAGCTCACTTCTCGACGCGGTCTACAAAAGGGCCATGGGCTTTGAGGCGACCGACGAGGTGACGACTTTGGAGATCGTCAACGAGAGGCAGAAGAAGAGAATCGTGAAGACCAGGAAGACGTTCCCTCCGGACGTCGACGCCTGCAAATATCTCCTCATGATCAAGTTCGGCAAGGAGTATTCTCCCAAGAAATACGAGCTTGAGCTGATGGAGAAGAAAATCAAAAGCGACAAGGAGGTATGGGACGAGAACCCATTAGGAAAGGAGGAAGAGGATATATGAAGCTGATCGATCTGCTCAACGTCTACGAAGACGGGATAGTGGTGGTCGACAACGTCAGTGGCAAGAGAATCTACGATGGCAATGGCCGTGGATACAAAGACATCCATTGCGAAGACTCCGACTATGACGACTACATCATCGAATCGATAGAGTATGGCAACCAATGCCTGCTGATCTACGCTAGACCTAGTTAATCGCTAGGTCTTTTACGCCCCCGGTCTCGTTTTGTTCAAGAACCGGGAAGTACCGTTCGCCCCACCTCCAAAATGCGCGGGGCGAATTTTTCAAAAATCAGGAAAATGTTTTGATATTCCCATTAAATCCCGCTTAAATATCCAAATTTATCCTAACTACTAGAGCAATAATATATAAAGTGTTATAATTCTGATAGACGAGGATAAAACAGAAATGGAATGGGCGACTAACATTAAGCTTTTAAGAGAGAAAATGCTCTTGACTCAAACCGAGTTCGCCGAGAAGATCGGAGTGTCTTTTGCTTCGATTAATAGATGGGAAAACGGAGTTCACGAGCCCACTATGAAAGTGAAAAGGGAACTTATGAAATTATTCAAGAAGTACGGAATCGTGGAGGACAAATAAAATGGCAACAAAAGAAAAGAAGCAGAAACCCTTAGAGCAGGTTTTGATGGAGTCGTGCAACAAGCTCCGCTCGAACATGAGTGGGATCAACTACATGTATTTCGTCATGGGCTTGGTCTTCCTAAAATTCGCCTCTTTGAAATTCGAGAAAAGAAGAGCTGAGCTTTTAAACAGCGATGACAAATTCGCCGTAGACATGCCGTCTTTCTATGCCGAGAAGAATGTTTTCTATATCCCTGAGAAGGCCAGATGGTCATATATCAGAGACCACGCCAAAGATAATAGAATCGGCATCATCATCGATGAGGCTTTGGAAGAGCTAGAGAAGAACAACGATCAGCTGAAACATGCACTTGCAACAAGCAACGACGACGAAAATGTCAGCAGGTACGGTAAATCATCGTTGCCGGCTTCAAACTTCGCTTCGTTGATCCAAGAAATAGACAAGATCCACGAGGATGCCGAACACCCCATGAACGATCTTATCGGAAAAACCTATCAATACATGCTCAATGCGTTCGCCATCAAAACGGCGGATGAGAAGGGCGAATTCTATACTCCTGACAATATCGTGGATTTGATCACGACTCTCATCGAACCATATGAAGGGAAGGTCTATGACCCATGCTGTGGCTCCGGTGGAATGTTCATTCAATCCTACAAATTTGTCGAAGCCCATAAAGGGAATGTTAATTCGATCTCCGTTTATGGCCAAGAATCCAATCCGGACACTTGGAAGCTGGCGAAGATGAATCTTGGGATCAGAGGAATACCTGCGAACCTAGGAGAGAAGAACGCCGACACTTTCGGCGAGGATCAATTCAAGGATGAGAAGTTTCAATTCATCATTGCCAATCCTCCATTCAACCTAAAGAACTGGCGAAGCGAGAAAGAACTTGTAAACGACCCTAGATGGGATGGGTATGGGGTGCCTCCTGTCAGCAACGCCAACTATGCCTGGATTCTTCATATGCTTTCAAAGCTCTCGGAAAACGGAGTAGCCGGCTTCCTTCTTGCCAATGGGGCCCTTGGAGATACTGATACTTCTGAAATTAGGAAGAACCTAATCAAGAAAGGAAACGTTGAAGCAATCATCGTCCTTCCTAGAGAAATGTTCTATTACACCGACATCTCAGTGACCTTATGGATTATGGATTCGAACAAGAAAGCCAAAAAGGTTATACGTGATGGTGTGGAAACAGAAATCAGAGATAGATCAAACGAAGTCCTCTTCATGGATTTAAGAAGAATGGGCCATAAGTCATCCGAAGGCTATATGGAACTTGACTCAGATACCGATATGAAACTGGTTAAGCAAACATTGAACGCTTGGCAAAGCCCGAACTATAAGGAACTGTATAAAGACGTTCCTGAATTTTGTCAGTCCGTTACCATCCATGAGATCAAAAACGGAATCACTGACAAGAAGCAGAAAGAAGACGGAACGAATATCGACTTAAATGAAGATAAGAGCAATTGGTCTTTAGTTCCATCGAAATACATTGAATTTATCGATCATGACTTGGATATCGACTTCGATAAAGAGATGTCCCGTATCCAAAAGGAAATGAAAGCCCTCCTGGATGAGGAAGAACAATCGCAAAAGCAGTTAAAGGACGCTTTTGAAGGTATCGGATATGGCATTAAGTAGATTAGGCGATTTAATTCAGATAATCGATGAACGCAATTCATCTGATTGTGATTTCCCATTTTACGGAATTAACATTGACAAAGAGTTTATGCCTTCTGTTGCTAATACAACAAATCTTGACAGAAAAAAATACAAGGTGATTAGGAAATATCGCTTTGTTTATAGCGGTATGCAAACTGGTCGCGACAATTGTATCAGAATCGGTCTTTTTTTAGACAAAAATCCTGTTTTGGTATCTCCGGCTTATACAACTTTTGAAGTATCTTCTCCTCGACTTCTTCCAGAATATCTATTCATGTATTTTAATTCAAAAGAAAAAGATAGATACGGAGCCTTTCTAAGTGACAGTAGTGTTAGGTCAAATTTAGATTGGGACAGATTTTGTGACATCGTTTTGGAAATCCCCTCTATAGAGATTCAAAGGAAATATGTCGCTATTTACGAAGGCTTTTTAGCGAATCTCCATTCATATGAAAAAGGACTAGACGATTTAAAACTGGTTTGTGATGGTTATATTGAAGATTTGAGAAAGAGAATAAAGCCTTCCGAAATTGGAAACTATATCAATGAACAGAGCGATAAAAATAAAGATGGACAGATTGAATTAGTACTTGGAGTTGATTCTTCTGGCTCGTTTGTTCCTACAAAAGCGAATATGGATGGAATAAACCTCACCAATTATAAAATCGTTCATGAAGGTGACTTCGCATATAATCCATCGCGAATTAATTTGGGGTCAATATCATTACGAGAAGGAGAGCCATGTATTGTTTCCCCAATGTATCAGATTTTCCGTGTTGATGGAGACGATCTTCTTTCTGAGTATTTATTCATGTGGCTCAGGAGAACGGAATTTCTTAGATCGACCTTGTTTTATGCAGTGGGATCTGTAAGAGACACTTTTGATTTGAAGTTGATGAAAGAAATAAAGATTCCGATCCCAGATATCGAAATTCAACGTTCAATAGTGGAAGTTTTTATTACGATTGACGAAAGAACCAAAATTCTTTCGCGCCTCAAAGAAGAAATTGCATCAATTTGCCCAGTCCTCATTCGCGGGTCGATAGAAGAATCTAAAAGAGGCTCTCTATAATGGAAAAATCATATAGTTATTCAGAGTCCAACTTCGAGAATGCCGTCATAGAGCTTTTTGAGAAGCAATCCTATAAGTACGAGTGCGGTTACGACATCCATAGGACAAATGAAGATATCCTTTTGTCGTCCGATTTTAAAGAATACTTGAATTCCAGATATTCCTCCTTAAGCCTTAAAGGTGATGAGGTCGAATATTTGATTCATAACCTCTTGTTTGCAAGAGGCACATCTCTTTATTCCACTATGAAACTGACTCTCAGCCAATTGAGAAGCGGTGTCAATCTTGACAGAAGCAGATACCATCTAAAACAGGAACATATAGACTATTTCGATTTCGATAACGTTCAAAACAATATTTTCAAGGTGGTCAATCAGCTCGAAGTCAAAGGCTCCACAATCAGAAGGCCTGACGTCGTCATTTTTATAAACGGAATCCCCATCTCAGTCATCGAACTTAAAAACCTAAGCGACGCAACCGTCAAGATGCACGATGCCTATGAGCAACTCCATATCAGGTATTCAAGGGACATCGAGAACCTGATGCGTTTCTCTTTCCTTTCTGTGATAAGCGACGGAGTCAATACTAAAGTCGGTTCGCTCTTTGCAGACTATAAGCATTATTTCCCGTGGAAGTCTATCGATGGGGTCAACTATTCCAAAGACGGTGTCGAATCACTAATCTCGCTTGTCGGCGGGCTTTTTGAGCATGGAACGCTATTGAACGTAATCCATCATTACATATATTTCCCAGATACCTCCAAACACGATCTGATGGTCGTCCCAAAATACTCACAATACTATGCTTCCGAGCTTCTGTTCAAGAGCATCAAAGAGCATATGAGGCCGAAAGGGGACGGGAAGGGTGGAACCTATTTCGGCGCGACCGGATGCGGAAAATCCTACACGATGCTTTTCCTTTCGAGAAGACTGTCGACATCAACCAATCTGAACAATCCCACGATAGTTCTATTGACCGATAGGACAGATCTCGACGATCAGTTGTCCGAGACGTTTGAAGCCTCGAAAGAATATTTGGTCGACAAGAACACTTTAAACATCGCCTCAAGGGATGCCCTAAACAAGGTCGTGAGAGACGTTCCAAGCGGTGGCGTCTTCCTTTTGACCGTCCAGAAGTTCGACGAAAACGTCAAACTCCTCAGTGACAGAAGCAACATAATCTGCATATCCGATGAGGCCCATAGAACCCAAGTAAATCTTGACGCATCTTTAAAAATCGACGAAGAGGGCATAAAGAAGCATTATGGGTTTGCCACGTATCTGAGGAACTCGTTCCCAAACGCGACTTACGTCGGCTTCACCGGAACCCCAATAGACGCGACAATCAACGTCTTCGGTCCAATCGTCGCCTCATACAAGATGAAACAATCCGTTGATGATGGATCAACAGTCGGAATTGATTTATTGCCAGGCCCATCAGCGGTCAGACTCGACGAGACTAAGCTAGCCATCGTCGACAAGTACTATAATGAGCAACTTACCAAAGGGACCAACAAATACGAGGTCAACCAATCCATAAAGGACATGGCTACCGTCAGGACCATCATTGACAACGAGTCAAGGCTGAATCTGGTCGTTGACCATTTCATCAAGCACTATGAGCTGAGGGTGAAGGAAGGCTCTACTGTCAAAGGCAAGGCCATGTTCGTCTGCTACGATAGGAAGATAGCCTATAAAGTATACAAGAAGATAATAGATAAAAGACCTGAATGGAACGTTGCTAAAAAGACCCAGGAAGACGAATCAAAGCTCTCATACGAGGAGCTCAATCAGCTCAAGCCGGTCGAGATGATCAAACTCGTGGCCACACGCGCCGACAACGATGAACCTAATCTATACAATCTTTTAGGGACCTCGGAATACCGAGAAGGGCTCTCCAAACTTTTTAAGGATGAGAATTCCAACTTCAAAATAGCGATAGTGGTGGACATGTGGATCACCGGGTTCGATTGCGAGTCGCTTGACACTATGTACCTAGATAAGCCTCTCGAAAGGCATACCCTGATTCAAACGATATCGAGGGTCAACAGGGTCTTCGAGGGCAAAGACAAAGGCCTGATAGTCGACTATATCGGCATTGAGGCCTCGCTTGCCAAAGCCATGCAACTCTACAGCGGAGACATCAACCCGGTCAGCGAGATCGATGCTTCGTACATTATCTTCAAAGACCAACTTAAAGCGGTCGATGATCTTATGCACGACTTTGATTCCTCATCATTTGAGATAGGAAGCGACCTAGACAGACTGATTCTCTTGAACAAGGGGATGGAGTTCGTCCAAAAGCTTGAGGACAGAGAAACTAGGTTCATGGGGCTCGTCTTCAGGATGAAGAAAGCGTTTGACCTATGCGTCGGCGATCCAAGGATAACCGACCAAGAGATGTTCAAACTCCATTTCTACTGCGCCATCAGAAGCGGCATTTTAAAAGTAAGTGGTGAGGGAACTCCTGACGCCGAGAGGATGAACGACGAGGTCAAGAAACTTGTTGACGCCTGCATCGCGGTCGCCAAAGACCAGGACGAAGGCGAACTCACGACAACCGAGATATTCAGCGAAGAATACCTTAAGAAAATCCAGGGAATACCTTACAAGAACACCAAGTTCAAGATGCTCCTTGAACTTCTTAGAAGAGCCATAAAGAAGTATGGCAAGGTTAACAAATACAAGGCCGACGAATTTTCCAAGAGAATGAAGGACTTGGTAGATAAATACAACAAGCGTGACGGGACCATACTCATCTCCAATGATGACGTGATCAACGAGTTCATCGATTCACTGAGCGAAGAGGCACAGAAGATACTGGACGACCTTCAAAAGGACGCCAACACATTCAAAGAGATGGGCATCACCTTTGAGGAGAAGGCGTTCTATGACATCCTCAAGGCCATCAGGGACAAATACGGCTTCAAGTACGATGACGCAAAACTCATCGAACTAGCCAAGAAAGTCAAAGCGACGGTGGACGACAAAGCCAAATACACCGACTGGTCATCCAAGAGCAACATCAAAGCCAGTCTGCAGTCTGACATAATCAGGCTCTTAAATAAGAATGGATATCCTCCAATGACGTTTGAAGACGTATACGCTAAGGTTTTGGCTCAGGTTGAGAACTTCAAAAAGTTTGAGTAGGTAACGATATGATATCGTCATTTAATCTTGAGTATTGGCTTTCACAAGCAAAGAGTTTAAGCATTCAAATCGATAACACTATCGCTCGCTATAAGGAAGACGAAAGACAAGAGATGTCTCAAGCAATAATCACTTTATTGCGCGATTTCGATGAAACTGTCGCTGTTTGCATAACTGAAAAAAACGCTACTCACGATTTCGATACCAGATACGAATATATTGAAGCGGCACTGAAATTTATAAATGGTAAAAAGATTTACCAGTGTCTAGATCGCTTTCATGTGGATTTAAGAATCTCTTGTTCGCATTATTCTCCTGAAGGTGAATATTCAGAGAGACTTGTCCTTAAATATATTCAATATTTAGTAAAGATAAAGCAATTGTTAAAGAACGAGTTTGATATTGATGTACTTAATAACATAGACAAGTATCCGCTTGATCTAGACGACACATTTGAGAAGTATTACGTTGAGATATTGAAGCAATTATCATCAATTTCGTTTGGAACAGATTCTTTGAGCGGAGCCGATTCCTATTATGTTCAAAAGAAAAAGATGGTTTATTGCCATGGCGTTATTTTTTACGAATACACAATCACAAATGCATATGACAGCGTCAATAAATTTGACAGGTTCGTTGCTTTTTCTACGCTAGATGTTTTTGATAATTACGCCATAAAGGCTAAATTTCTTAAACAAAGAGTATATTTATTCGAAGAAAAAGTTGATGTGATGTTCTTGCTTAATTACGAGATTGCTATAAGACCATGCGAGCTGAACAAAATTTCCGAAGTCATCAATCTTAACTGCAATTTTTCTAGGACGATTGAATACCAAAACTTGATGTCATATATCAAGGAAAAAGAACTATCAATAGATAAAATTTTGCTTTTAGACAAAGATAGTTATTCAGATTTTGCCGGATTTGTTTTTAATACTGGCAAGGAAACTTATTTATTCCAGTTGTTTTCCTATGCGAGAGAATTGCTTCAGAGTTTAGGCGCCGGGAGAAATGTTTTGCTTTATCTTTTTCACACTTTGAATAACACGATTATCAGCAATCAGAAATCTCTTTCCACAAATGAAAAGGTCTCTGATTTGAAATTGAAGAGCGGGGTCCTTCCTTTTGATAGAACTCCATTTGGAGCATCTCTAATAAGGCACAATCCAAAAATTAACACGTTGATGGATTGCTTTGATGCTTCAAAACACAACTGTGAGTTACTCAAAAGAGATATTTCAAATAACTCTATTAAACAATCATTACTTTATACGAATATTGATGGTTTCAGTGAAGAGGAATTAGCGGATAATATCGGACAATATAATAGGAAAATTCCTAATGAAAGATGTGGATCTAAGTTGTGCCAATTTGGCAAATATGTCTATTTGGACGAAGACGAGCGAAACACACATCAATTACTAAGAATGATTATCGATAGGTCCAAACATTCTTCGTTTCCAGGATACTTGGCTTACGCTAAATCAAGGATTGTGGAATTACAGCTCGATTTTGACGATAAAGAGAAAGAAAAAGCCGTTCAGAATGTATTTAATGAAAGTGATGTTTTTGCAGTATATGGGCCAGCAGGAACAGGAAAAACTACATTCGCAAATTTTGTTTTGAAAGTCTTGGGCGACAAGATTCACGCCTTATTCCTGGCAAACACAAACCCTGCTCTTCAAAACCTTCGAAGAAGAATCGAAGATAAAAACGCTCAATATTCAACCATTTATCAATGCATCAAAGACGAATTTAACGCCTTTAATTATGACGTTTTGATTGTTGATGAGTGTAGTAACGTTTCTACAAAGGATATGCTTACAGTCCTGAATAAGGTTAAGTATAAGCTTGTACTTTTCCTTGGAGATATCTATCAGATTGAAGCGATTCAATTTGGAAATTGGTACAGCCTTCTTCGCTATTTTTTGAATCCAGGAAGATTTGTCGATCTCGATAGAGAATTCAGAAGTCACAACAACCCATTTCTCCCGAAAGTTTGGAAAAAAGTCAGAGATCTGAATGACTCAATCGATGAGACACTGAATGAATACAAGATTCCATCCAACCTAGACAAATCAATATTTAAAAAGAAAAAAGAAGACGAAATAATCCTTTGCTTGAATTATGACGGCCTATATGGGATTAACAATATCAACAAATACCTTCAAGAGAACAACAAGAATCAGGCAGTTACCTGGAAGCAGTACACCTTCAAAAGAGGTGATCCGATACTCTTCATTGAAAATTCGCGCTTCAAGAACGTCCTATACAATAATCTAAAAGGAACCATTCTTGGCGTTGAACAAGACGATGATAAAATCTCTTTCAGCATCCTTATTGATAAGTCCATTAATCCTCTTACTGAGGCTTGCTATGGTTTCGAACTAGTTAAGAACTGTGGCGATGGAAAATCGATAATTAAGTTCGATGTCTCAAAATTTAAACCTGCAGACTACGATAATGACACTCAGCCAAATTATCAGATTCCGTTTCAGATAGCCTATGCCGTTTCAATTCATAAATCGCAAGGGCTTGAATACGACTCGGTGAAGATCGTTATTACAAACGAAGTTGAAGAACAGATTTCTCACAATATTTTTTACACAGCAATAACCAGGGCAAAAGAAGATTTGACAATTTATTGGACGCCCGAATCAGAGAAAAGAATTATTGCTTCGTTGAAAAAGAAAAACAGCAAGCGAGATGCCGAAATTTTGTCGACACGATTTCCTGATTTAAAGCTTTCCAACTGATACACGCTTGTTTGTTCTTTTTCGCCTTTATATTTAACATGCTATTCGCATAATTGAGCCTGTCATTGCATGTGGAGACGGTCGTTTGTTTATCGTTAAAGCAGTAACAAATAATATGAATATCATCTATTTTTTTCTAGATTAGATCATTTTCATCAAAAGATGATTCTTTCTTTTTCTAAGAGTGTGATTTGGCGAAATTAAAAGACATGTTTTTTGTTAAGTGGCTCTATGTAAGGAGTTATATAATTTTTGCAACTCGCGTTTGTGAATATATTGCGTGTAGTTGTTAATTTTCTCAAATTTATGGCTTAAAAATCTTAAATAGTTAATGACATATGCCAAAAATACTTTATAATATAAGTGGCAGATGCCAGAAATTTTTATGGGGTAAATATAATGCCAAGACCAAGAAAATGGAAAAAAGTGTGTTGCTTACCAGAAAGTGAAGTTTTTGGACCGCTAACAAAAACAAGTATACAAAATGAAGTAACGATTATGAAGATTGAAGAATATGAGACGATACGTCTTATAGATTTAGAGCAACTAACTCAAGAAGAGTGTGCTGAAAAAATGCAAGTTTCTCGGGCTACAGTTCAAAAACTATATCAGGATGCAAGAGCTAAAATTGCTGAATCTCTAGTCAATGGAAATGTTCTTAGAATAGAAGGTGGAAATTATCAACTTTATAGTGATATTGAACGCGGAAACAGTTGTTGTGGATGTCGAGGATATCGATGTCGACATAATGAGTTATACTTTCAAACCAAAAAGGAGGAAATGAAAAAATGAAAATAGCCATTCCTGTTGATGAAAAATCAATGAATAGTCCTGTATGCGTGTCTTTTGGACGCGCCCCATATTTTCTTATTTACGATATTGATACTAGTGAAAGCGTTTTTATTAATAACCTTGCTGCAAGTTCTCAAGGGGGAGCAGGTATTAGAGCAGCGCAACTAATTGCAGATAATGCTGTCGATGCTTTGCTTACTTTTCGATGTGGTCAAAATGCTGCCGATGTATTTAATGCAGCGAGTATTCGCATTTATAAAATAATTAATGAATCCATCGAAGAAAACATTAATGCTTTTAAAGATGAAAAATTAAGCTTACTAGGTGAAATCCATGCCGGGTTTCACGGGCATGGTAACCGATAGAATGAAAATTGCGGTACTGAGTGGTAAAGGTGGGACAGGCAAAACAATGGTGTCTGTTAATCTTTCTGCGGTAGCAAAAAAGGCGTTCTATATTGACTGTGATGTAGAAGAACCTAATGGATACCTTTTTTTCAAACCCGCTTCAGTCGTTTCTGACAAAGTTGAAATAAAACTCCCAGTCGTAGATGAAAATCTTTGCATTGGTTGTCGCAAATGTATAAACTTTTGCAAATTCAACGCATTAGCATACGTGGGAAATAAGTTGCGCATATTTGAAGAGATATGCCACTCTTGCGGAGGCTGCGTTTTATTTTGCCCTGAAAGAGCTTTATCAGTGAAGTATAAAACAATCGGCTACGTTCAAAAAGGAGTATCAGAAAATGTCTCGGTAATGACAGGAATTTTGAATCCTGGAGAATCTTCAGGCGTTCCTATTATAAAAAAACTCTTAAAAGATGATATTCAAGATCCAATTATTAGTTTTATTGATTGTCCGCCAGGTAGCGCTTGTGTTGTGATGGAAAGCATTAAAGACGCAGATTATTGCATTTTGGTTGCAGAACCTAGTTTGTTTGGAGCACATAATCTTGCCATGGTTTATGACTTGGTTAAAATGTTTGGAAAACCCCATGGAGTGATTCTTAATAAGTATTTGAACGGAAATAATCCTTCAGAAGAATTCTGTCTTAAAAATGGAATAAACATACTAGGAAAGATCCCTTTTGACAACGAACTTGGTCTTTTAAATTCGAATGGTTTAATTGCAGTCAGAGAAAGCGAAAAGTACAAACGTATATTTAGTTCACTTCTCACTAAGGTAATTAAGGAGGCACAACATGAAACAGTTATTAATTCTTAGTGGAAAGGGAGGCACGGGAAAAACTACTATTGCTAGCGCGTTCATTAAACTATCGAATGCGAAAGCATATGCAGATTGCGATGTTGATGCCCCTAATTTGCATCTAGTAATGAACCATTTAAGCAAACCAAAAAGAACAGATTTTTATGGGTTGCCAAAAGCGGAAGTTAACACAGAATTATGTATTCATTGTCACCTTTGTATAAAAAACTGTCAGTTTGGCGCAATTACTGAAGAAAAAGAAATAAAAATTGATCCATTTTCTTGCGAAGGATGTGGAGTTTGCGAAGCTATTTGTCCTGCCAAAGCAATATCTTTAAAACCGATGGTTTCTGGAGAGCTTATGCTATATAAAGATAATGCAGTTTTTTCAACTGCTCAACTCAAAACCGGTAGTGGAAACTCTGGCTTATTGGTTACTGAAGTGAAAAAGCAAATGAAAGAAGCAATTAAGGAAACACCAATCGCTATAATTGATGGTTCACCCGGGATAGGCTGCCCCGTTATAGCCTCTTTAAATGGTATTGATATGGTGCTAATTGTTGCCGAACCCTCGGTGTCAGGAATTCAAGATATGGAACGCATCATTAAAACAGCTAAAAAGCTTCAGACAAAAATAGCGGTGTGCGTTAACAAATATGATATTAACCCTGCAAAAAACCAAGAAATTGAAGTCTTTTGTGAAAAGTCTTCTCTGCCATTTGTTGGAAAAATACCATATGATTCTGATGCTGTTAAGGCCATTAATGAAGGAAAATGCATCACAGATTTCGATTGCTTAGCAGGAGAAGCAGCTAAGGATGTTTACGCTAAAACAATGGAATTACTTCTAAAAGAAAGTGAGGAACTATATTGTGATAATTAAAACACTCGTCGATGACATCTCCAATTCTGAGTCATTTGGTGGAGAGCACGGGCTAAGCCTGTACATTGAAACAGAACGTCACAAAATTCTATTTGATACTGGGTCAAGTGGGCTATTTGCTGAAAACGCAAAGAAAATGGGTGTGGATTTATCAAAAGTTGATTTAGTAATTATTTCTCATGGACATTATGATCACTGTGGAGGTCTTAAAACTTTCTTAGGTTTAAATAGCAACGCCAAAATCTATATCAGTAAAATGGCGCTTGATGAGTTTTATTCTGACCGACCAAATGGTGAAAAAAAATACATTGGATTAGATAAAACATTATTATCATGCAATCGCTTTATTTTCGTAGAAGAAAAATTAGTAATAGATGAAGAACTGGAACTATTTTCTAATGTAAAAGGGAATAGAATGTGCCCATCAGCAAACGATCATTTACTAGTCAAAATAGGCGAAACCTATGTACATGATGACTTTGCTCACGAACAAAATTTGATTATTAAAGAAAATAATAAGATTGTCTTAATTGTGGGCTGTGCTCACAAAGGTATCATTAACATACTTGAGCATTTTAAAATCAGTAAAAAAAGTAATCCAAGCCATGTGATAGGAGGATTTCATTTGTTTAATCATTCTTCGGGCGTATATGAAGATTCAAATGTTATATCGGAAATTGGTTCATATCTTCTCGGTACAAAAGCCAAGTTTTACACTTGTCATTGTACGGGCATAACAGCGTATGAAGAACTGAAACAAATAATGGGTGATAATGTATTTTATTTATCAACTGGTAATGAAATAAAAATTTAAAAAGGAGAAAAAAATGAAAGTAGCAGTAGCCAGCGATGGCAAAAATGTAACCGAACACTTTGGATATTGTGAGTGTTTTTTAATCTACAGTATTCAAAACGAAAAGATTGTTGAGGAAAGTTCTTTGCTCAATCCCGGGCATAAGCCAGGATTTTTGCCTAATTTTTTAGCTGATAATGGCATTGATGCGATTATCAGTGGCGGGATGGGTGGAGGAGCCGTCGAAATATTTAACAATAGAAATGTAGAAGTTATCATTGGAGCAACTGGTAACGCAAAAGAAGCTGTTGAAAAATACCTAAAAGGTGACTTAAAAACGACCGGCTCAGTATGTCATGAACATACACACCATAATGAATGCGGTGAATAAAAGATTATCGCATAATATGCACTTGTGTTATTTTATGCATATAAAAGTTTATTTTTAAGGAGGTAGAACATGGCTAAGTATATTTGCGCTATTTGTGGTTTCGTTTACGACGAAGAAAAAGGCTTGCCAGAAGCTGGTATTAAGCCAAACACAAAGTGGAAAAATTTACCTAGTGATTGGGTGTGTCCCATTTGTGGCGCGGTAAAATCAGATTTTCAGAAAGCTGATGATTTGCCATCAAATGATGTCAACAAATTAGCACCAGTAGTGGAACATCTAGATTCTATGAAAGAAATGTCTCCTTTACAGATAAGCGCTCTTTGCACGAATCTAGCTCGAGGATGCGAAAAGCAATACAAGTCTCAAGAAGCCTCTTTATTTAAAGAATTGGCAGAATACTATCGAAGCATCTCGCCTCGTGAGAACAATCCTGATGTTAGTCAACTAGTTGAACTAATTAAAAAAGATCTTGAAGAAGGCTACGCAAACGCTAATGCAGTGGCGAGCAAAGCTAAAGATAGAGGCGCTCTTCGCGCTCTTGTGTGGAGTGAGAAAGTCACTCGCATTTTAAATTCTCTTTTAACTCGTTATAAAAAGGAAGGCGAAGCGATGACGGATAATACAGGTGTTTATGTATGTACTATATGCGGATTTATCTATGTTGGTGATAAATTACCTGATGTCTGTCCGGTATGCAAAGTGCCAAATTTTAAGTTTGAAAAGATTGAAGGAGGACATAAGCATGCCTAAAAAATACGCCGTGAGAAATATCCGCCTATGCACTAAAGACTGCTTATGTCTTTATGTTTGTCCAACTGGAGCAACAGACACAGAGAACAGCATTGTTGATGTATCAAAATGTATCGGTTGTGGAAATTGTGCAGAAGCTTGTCCTTCTGGAGCAATCTCGATGGTTCCTTTTGATTACCCTGATCAGCAAGAAAAAACTGATGAAGTGGTGAGTGTTTTAAAGAACCTTGTTGAAAGTAAATCAAAACAAGAGAGCATATCTAGTGAATTATCCGGAAAATTATTCAAGGCTTTTCAAATGTCCAATCGCATTCAAGTAGAAGATATCATCCGTGAAGCGGGATATATGCTCCCTCAAAGCGAGAATACGCTCGCGTTTCTCAAGTCACAGCTTGAAGAAAACCAAGCGAAAGACTTTCCAGAAGAAAAAGTCGAACAACTAATAATATTATTAAGTAAAAACAAGGAGAAAAAAGACGTGAAAGACAAAACATATGAAAACCTAATGGCAGCCTTTAAAGGAGAAGCCGAAGCAAATCGAAAATACACAGCCTATGCTATAAAAGCTGAAAAAGAAGGCAAGTTAAACGCAGCAAAATTATTCAGAGTCGCCTCAGAAGCCGAAACTCTACACGCTTTAAAACATTTTGAAGTAGCAGGAAAGATTGGCTCCACAGTGGATAATCTCAAAGATGGTGTTATAGGAGAAACTCACGAATATAAAGAAATGTATCCCGACTTTGTTAAAGAAGCAAAAGAATCAGGAAATAAAGCCGCTGAACTGACTTTTACATTTGCCATGAAAGCAGAAGAAGTTCACGCTCGTCTTTATCAAGAAGCATTAGATAATATTGATGAAACGGAAGAAGTTTTTTATTTTCTTTGCCCCATCTGTGGAAATATCGAAAAGTCAGTTCCTGATAAATGCAGTATCTGTGGAGCCTCAGGAAGCAAGTTTATTAAATATTAAATAAAAATGAGAAAGTTTATTTTACAATGCATCAGAAGCCACCTATAGTTAAAGACCATTTTAATAAGGCAAAAGATATTTATCTTGATTATGCCGCGACAACTCCCGCACATACCCTTGTTTTAGCGGCTTTTAAACGCGCTGCAATTAAATATTATGGCAATCCAAATTCCGCTCATGCTTTAGGATTGAAAGCGGCGAATGAAATTACCAAATCATTGAGAAGAATTCGCCTTCTTTTAGGCTTGCCGAGCCACTACGAATTGATTCCTACGAGCGGGGCTACTGAATCGAATAACCTTGCCTTAAAAGGTATTGCTTTACAATATGGTAAGTTTGGAAAAACAATTATTACAACTGCTTTTGAACATCCATCAGTCATTGCCTCTGCTAATTATTTAGCTAAACAGGGTTTTAATGTTAAAATTGCACCCAGCAATCAATGGGGACGAGTTGATATAAATGAATTGGAAAAGCTCATTGATGACGATACGATTTTAGTATCTGTTGGATCAATCAATTCTGAAATTGGCATTCGTCAACCAATCGCCGCCATTAAAACAATGCTTAGACAACATCCTAAGGTCTTTTTCCATGTGGATGCGACGCAATCTATCGGCAAAGAAAATATTGATTTAAATGGCGTTGATTTGATTAGTATGGCGGCTCATAAGTTTTATGGTCTTAAAGGAGTTGGATTACTTATTAAAAGTAAACGAACTCAATTGACGCCCATCATTCATGGTGGACATTCAACAACTCTTATTCGACGCGGAACACCGACAACTGAACTCATCGTATCAATGGAAAAAGCGTTGCGTATCGCCATGATTAATTTCAATGAGAATAATCAAAATGTGATTAATATCAATCGTTATATACGTGAGAAACTGAATTGCATCAAAGACATAATTATTAATAGCACTCCTGAAGATTTGCCTTATATTCTTAATATCAGTATTCTTGGAAAAGAATCGCGCTCCACGATTAAATACATGTCTGATCATGGCATTTATATCTCGAATCATACAGCATGCGATAGCGAAACAAATACCTCTATTACCATTTTAACTCTTACCGGTGATAAGAAACGCGCTGATAGCAGCGTTCGTCTCAGTTTTTCATATCTCACAACCATCGATGAAATTGATCGTTTCATTACCATTTTAAAGGAATATATCGCATGAAGAAAATTATATTGATTACCGCATTGTGGTGTCCGAGTTGTTTAATTATGCGTCCTCGTTATCAAACGATTGTTTCAAGCCATGATGATTTAACAATCGAAGAATTTGACTATGACGAAAATCCGCAACTTATCAAAGAAAAGAAAATTGGAAGTACTTTACCAGTCGCCATTATTTATGATGAGCAAGGAATAGAAATTTCACGTTTTATTGGCGAAATCTCGCTAAAGAAACTCGCTGAAAAACTTGAACAGTTATGAAATTTAAGCGATTAATTGCCATTGCTTTGTCTTTTATATTAGGTGCTGGCCTTGTTTTTTCCAGTTACTCGCAAGAAGCAGTGGTGGCTCACGCTGAAGAAGTGATCGTTTATGATATCAATTTGTACTTTTTTTCAACACCCGGTTGTGGTCATTGTGCGAAATTGAAAACATATCTAAATGAAAAAATTGAAGAAATGGATAATCTTCATATCACTGAGTTTGATACAAGCATTAGTGAGAATATGGATTTGTTGCAGGAGACCGCTTCGGTTTTTGATGCATCTGTTACCGCACCTTTTACGGTCGTGGGTGGTAAATACTTTATCGGTTTTAGTGATTCTATCAAGGAACAACTGAATCGTGTTTTAGAACGATATTCTGAAAATGAACATGTCGATATCATGGCCAAAATTATCAATGGTATTGAAATAGAAGAATCTGATTTTGATACAACATCTGATTTTGAATATGATATTCCCTGGATTGGCACCGTTGATGTGCGTGACATATCATTGGGGTTACTGGCTATCGTGCTTGGTTTTCTTGATGGAATTAATCCATGCGCTATGTGGGTGTTGTTATTTTTAATAACTCTCGTGCTTGGATCAAAATCCAAGAAACGTATCTGGGCAATCGGCGGTGTTTTTTTGTTAACCTCAGGGATTTTTTATTTCTTAATGATGACAGCGTGGATTGAAACAGTTCAACTATTAGTCAATTATGCTGTCTTCCAATATATCGTTGGTGCTTTGGCGGTTGTAGCTGGTGGCTTTAACTTATATTCGTTCATCAAAGCTCAAATCAAAAAAGAAGATGGTTGTAAAGTTACCAATGTTACCACAAAGCAAAAACTAATCAACAAAATGAAAAAAATTGCCACCGCATCATCACTTCCTTTAGCGTTATTGGGCGTGGTTGGCTTAGCAATTATTGTGAATATAATTGAATTGGCCTGTTCGACTGGCTTTCCATTTATGTTTACACAGATATTAGCTCTTAATGGATATACAGGTATGAGTGCGATTGGTCTAATTATCCTTTATGTCTTCTTTTTCCTTATCGATGATTTGATTGTGTTTGGTATTGCTGTCGTGACATTGAAAGTCAGCCCTTTATCATCAAAGATTGGCAAATATGCTCATCTTATTGGCGGGCTCATCATGTTACTAATCGGCATTTTGATGATCTTTGCTCCCGAAATTTTAAGATTTTCATTTATCTAATAATCTTGTGCAATTGAAAAAGAGTTTTTTTTGTTAAAATACCCTATATCACTATAGAAAATAAAAACACCTAGTGAATTATTATGAAGATAAAGACTTTGATACAATCAAAAAGTTCTTGAAAGAAAAATGTTGGATTAAATTGCATTAGATTCACATATTACGATATGTTGCTTAACGAATAAAAAGACACACTAGTGAGTAAAGTCGAGCCATGTTGAGACGATTGGCGCTTATCGCTGAAGAACCAGACAATCTTTTAGTTATCTTTCGTTTTCAAAATCAAGTGGAAGGCACTCCCTCTATATTTTGGAGACCTTCAAAAGACATGAAGGATACACTAAAAGATTTAAAAGAAGTGGCCATCAAACAAGATTCAATCCTTCTTTTAAAATCTCATTAATGAGATATTTTGTTTAGAACCACATATATTTTGAGATTATTAATATTTAATCATTTAGAATAAAAGAAATGCGAGCAAGTTTATCAATAACTATCCTCATCAATTAGATATGATCATCATGGATCCACCCCGAAAAGGGAGTGATGAGAAATTCCTCTCTTCGGTATTATCTCGTAAACCTAATCAAATCATTTATATCTCTTGTGATCCTGAAACATTAGCGAGAGATATCTTATATCTCAAAGATAAATATCAAGTTACTTTTGTTCAACCGGTGGATATGTTTCCCTTCACTAACCACGTGGAGACGGTTGTAGCTTTATCGTTAAAGAAATAGTGTTCCCATACTGCTGATAGTATGTCGGTGAATTAACGATTATCCATGAAACAATATGTCTATTATGTCAAGGTAGTCGCCAGTTGAATTACAATAAAATAGTTTAGAATTTTGATGGGGAACAAAAGTATAAATTTAAATATTTTTCGATATGCTGTTAATTTAATAAATTTCATTTTAAAAATCGAAAAGTTCTTAAAACCAGATTAATTGAGTTGTATACACAATGTAAACAACTGAAATATATTATGTATCATACTAGTATGATAAAGCATTCCATTAGATATTTTCTAAACAAACAAGTCAGAGCAATTTGGGTCTTCTCGATGAGCAAAGCAAAAAGAAAGCTCACGATTTATATCAAACTAATCTAATTGAAAATGATGAGATTGGTAAAACCATTGCTCTCAAAAAAAATCACGCCTATCTATTTGAAGGCCTCTGCCCATTTGCTGGGGAATATCAGGACCTTAACAATTTCGAAAGGCTGATTCACTTTCGCTAACAGCGATCATTTTCCAACTTTTTTAAAAAGCATCGACAAGATGCCAGATTATACACTTGATGAAATAATCGAAATGAATATCGCCTATCCTTTTATGGAAGGCACTAGGAGAGCCACCAGAAGCTGGTTTGATCTGCTTTTGTATATAGGCTTTCGAAATGCGCCGATTGGTCTAAAATTGAAAAGAAGTAATATTTAGATGCGACGGCCCTTAGTCCAGTAGATTCAAAACCAGTTCGTGATTTACTACAACGGGCGATTGTGGACGACACTAAAAATAGGGAGTTTTCCCTAAAGGGATCGATTGCTCTTATTATTATGAAGAAGTTGAATAAATGATCGCCGGTGCTTAACCTCGTTTATGTATTATCTAATTGGCACATGGTCATTCATCTTTAAAAGCTTGCTGTCCATCCTCTTATTCTCTATCTTTGGTCTTGACTATATTTGCAGTGAATTTATTTTTAAAGCAGAATTTTTTTTAATGTTATTATATAAATGCATTTAATGCGAATAAAAAAGTGAGGGAAGGTCGATGAAGGCAAAAATGAAAATAATTTTTAGTTCAGTGCTCTTGTTTTCACTTACATTGTCTGGATGTTCTAATGGAAATAAATTTCTAAGGCGCCCAACCAACACAAATTTAACTTTTTGGATAACAGAGGAGGTCAATGATGAGCAGCTTGAAACATTGACCTTAATTCCTGAATTTTATAGTGAAAACTTCAAAGCGGAACAATATCTTGATGCGAAATATCAACCCGTTGAAGGAGAAGTAAAATACAACATGATTCCTGAAATTCATGTCACTTATCGTGTTTCTCCATATCCAAATTATAATGATGAAGGAAAATATATTACTGGAATCAGTATTACTGATTCTGCGATTCTAGTTTATGGGTTAAACATCTTTTCTACAAAAGATGAAATCGGTCGAACGATGAAAATTAAAGGGTTTAAATTGAACTGCGCCGAATGCTCTGGAGTTGCAGAATATTGGCACAAGAATAACTGTTCTTTCACGTTTTATCCCGATAGTTCGATTGAGATAGTAGCCTTAATTTCTAACGCAGAGACTTTTATGTATTAGGAGGAAGATATGAAAATTAAGAAAACTTTTGGTTTAATGATATCGATTGGTCTTTTGCTACTTTCTAGTTGTAAGGATAATCATCTAGGTCCTACTGAAGAATTCAGTATCAATATTTACGGATACCCAGATGTAAATTTCGTTTTAAAAGACGGAACTATAAATAATAAATTAGAATTAGAAATTTATAAGCGATATTATGTTCATTTAAAAATTGAAGCTCCGAAATATCTTCCCGGTATTGAACGCAAATTCAATTTCAATTATGAAACCGAGGATTTTAATTTTAAATATGAGAGTTCTAGTCCGGTTTCGAAATCCTTGACTTATATTTTGATTCCTTATCAATTAAATGAAAGCAGTGAATTTAAAATAATGTACGAAAGCAAAGAATATACAATTGATATCAAAATAACAAATTATGATTTTGTTAATAATCATGCGAGTAAACCGACTATCGAAGACTTAGAAAATAAGTTTCCGGCCTTTAAAGAAATGATTGATTCTATTCAATACCATACCTTTGCTTCCCCCTTTCTAGGCGAAGACCCGAAAGGAAGTTATGGGGGAAATACATATTTTAATTACTACCAATATGTACGTTCTTTTGAAGAAGAATATGATCTAGAATATTTAGATTATTTGCTCGATTCGATTTATTATCCAGCCTCTTTAGATCTTGCCATTCCTAATATTGCTTCTAAAGAAATGAGAATGACTTATGATGGAATTGATAAAGTATTAGAGAATGCTCCTCGCTCAACAATTAGCGACTTTAAAGTTGGCACTAATATAATTGATCCAGAACATACAGCGCCGACTAATCCCCTTTTAAATCTCAATTTTCACGCTGTGCCTTTACAGTATGAAATTCAAAGTGAAGAAATGAGCAAACAAAGAGATAATTATCTTCAAAGCACATACTATTTATTGACTGCAAAATATCCTGAAAAATATCTCACATACTCTTCTAGTGAGCTAACAATTTTGATTATTCAAATTGGTGAAACTCATGTGCAAGGGTATTTTGAAGATGAGACATATTGCTATCAGTTAAGCTGCGATTATCAATAAAAAACAGGCGTTTAAGATAAAATACCTGTCTTTTACATACTTTTAAGATTTAAATAGTTTTAAGGCAATTGTTTATTTATAATTGCCAATTGGAATATATTTGATAATTCCTTTTTTATTTTTGACACAGTTACGTCCATCATAAACGATCTTATTTTGGTAATCTGCCTCAGCGATTTCTTCCCACTCGGTAAGAACAAAAACGATCTCACTTTGTTCAATTGCTTTTTGGGCGGTCTCATATAATTTAACCTCTAAGCCAGTCTTCTTAAAATTGTTCATTCCGACTGGATCATAAGCATGGATAATCGCACCATCTTTTTCTAAAAGTTTTATTAAATCTAGTGATGGGGCTTCTCTTAAATCATCAGTATTCGGTTTAAACGTCAAACCTAAGACAGTGACATTTTTGCCATCAAATCTGCCAAGACTTTTTCTTGCTTCATAAAAGAGTTTTGTTTTTTGTAGAGCATTGACATCAATTGCAGCTTTGATCGTTTTCATCTCGTACCCGTATTTATTTTGGGCCAAATGATAAAGTGCTTTGGTGTCTTTTGGAAAGCACGAACCTCCATAACCGATCCCGGCATGCAAAAACTTATCTCCGATACGAGGATCAAGGCTCATTCCCTTTGTCACATCTTTGATATTTGCTCCAACTAGTTCACACAAATTAGCAATCTCATTGATATAAGAAATTTTTAAAGCAAGAAAATCATTAGAAGCATATTTGGTCATTTCAGCCGAGCGACGATTCATGACGACCATTGGAAGTTCGAAAGGTTCATAAACCGCTAGAAGTGTTTCTTTTGCAAAATCATCTTCAACACCAAGAACAATTCTTTTGGCATGAAGCGTATCTTTTACTGCATTACCTTGAGCGAGAAATTCTGGATTAGAAGCAACAGAGATTTTAACTCCACTCTTTTTTAAGTTGGTCTTAATATAATCTTCAACTTCATCATTTGTTCCAATTGGAACAGTTGATTTAACAACGACGACACAATCTCTTGTGACGTTCTCTGCGATTTGCCGAGCGACCGCACGAACAAATGATAAATTAGCAGTTCCGTCTTCTTGTTCAGGTGTACCAACTCCAATAAAAATAACATCTGCGTCGGAATAAGCTTTTTTATAATCGGTTGTGTAAGTTAATCTATGTTCGTTTTTTACCATCAGTTCTTGAAGACCGGGTTCGTAAATCGGACTGATGTTTTTTCGTAAGGTCTCAACCTTCTTTTCATCGACATCGACACAAGTGACGAAATGTCCCTTCTCGGCAAGACAAACCGCGGTGACTAAACCGACGTATCCGGTGCCTGCAATTGTAATTTTCATTTGTTCGTTCTCCTCTTCCATTTTAAAAATTCTTTGATTCCGTCTTCAAAACTGATACTAGGCTTATAATTCAATAATCTAGCGGCTTTTGAAATATCAGCATAAGTTCCTTCAACATCCCCTGCTTGCATGGGAAGATGATTGAACTTGGCTTTTTTGTCCATCACTCGCTCGATGATTTGAACCATTTCTTTGAGCTTGATTGGGCTATTTGAACCGAGATTGATAATCTCATAAACACTTTCATGGTCTTCAAGATACTTTATTGAAGCTTCAATTCCTGAAACGATGTCGTCGATAAATGTGTAATCTCGAAATGAAGTCCCATCGCCATACAAGTCGATTGGACGATCTTCTTCTAAAGCACTGACAAATCGATTGATCGCTAAATCCGGTCTTTGACGAGGACCATAAACCGTAAAAAACCTTAGTAAAATAATGTTTAAATGATAAATCTCATGGTAGACATGAGCTAAAACCTCATTACTTTTTTTACTAGCAGCATAAGGAGAAATCGCTTTATCAACATTATCCACTTCGCTAAATGGCATCTTTTCATTTTTCCCATAAACACTTGAAGAACTCGCTAAGACTAGTTTTTTTATGTTGTGCTTATGGGCTTGTTCTAAAATGATATTTGTTCCGATGAGATTGCTCATTGCATAACCGATTGGATCTTCTAGCGATGGACGAACCCCGGCTTTGGCTGCGAGATGAACAATATAATCGATATGATTTTCAGTGAATATTTTCTCCATCATTTTTTCATCGCAAATATCACTTTCGTATAACTTATAGTTAGGATCTTTTAAATGAGGAGAAACATTTTCTCTTTTAAGGGCTGGATTGTAATAATTATTAAAATTATCAATGACGATAATTTGATGCCCTTTGGTCAATAGTGAATCCGCAAGTGAGCTGCCAATAAAACCAGCTCCTCCAGTAATTAAATAAACTTTTTTCATATTCATCCTCATTTATTAGTATAAATGTATTTTTCCTTTTGTCTTGTATTTTATCGCTATTATATTATTTTTTAATTAGTTTCATCCTATATGATGTATATAATTAACTCATGAATAAAAATATAAACTCTCAAAATCACGACCTCGAAAATCACAACGAGACAAACTCTTTTTCTGATATGACAGATTCTTTTAAAAAGAAAGGAACTTTAGTTTACAAAATATTTTCGATAGTGAATTTAAGTGCAATTTTAATTTTTGCAACGCTGTTATTTGGTGTTTTTTATGGATTGGCTTATTTTGGTCAAATGTACGCGCGTGTTGCCTTGGTGATGATGATTTTAGTTGGAGCATCATGCGCGTTTTTAATTTTAGAAATTGCTCTCCGTAAACTCGATAAAAAAGTCGCGATGATGAATTTTGGAAACGCAATTACTCCTCTTTCTTTTTCTCTTTTTGGTTTAGCTTATGTGATAACCTTTAACGTTGAAGAATTTATGTCTTTCCAAATCATTGCCTTTATTTTTGTTACTATTATCGGATTTCTTTCTGGTATCGGCTTTATTTTAACCGGTGTCTTTTCATCCAAGAACTTTATAAAAAGAAAAAAAACGTTGCAAATATCGTTTGTTTTGTGGACTTTTCTCGCCATCGTCTCATTTGTTATTACCGCTATAATTGCGGGCACTCGTGCCGGTGGAAATGGAGAGCTTTTTAGCGTTGCGTTTGCAATGATCACCCTTATGACGGTGATATTTATTTCAGGAATTATTTCAATCGTGTCTTTAAGAGAACAATAATGAGAAAAAGGACGAAAACATTTTTTGAATCTCCAATCCTGTGGGTTCTTTCTTTTTATTTGATTAGTTTTTTACTTGGTTCAATTCCAAATTTATTAAGAATCGCGCAATCAGAAATTAACCCCAATGGTGTCTTTCATAAAATCGAAAACAAAGTCAAAGAAACATTAAAAAAAGATTCTAGGGATTTAAAGCAAATTGAATATCTTGGGATAAAAGAAAATAAACTTTTAGTCGGCGCTTCTTCTTATGAAGATATCTATAATTTTCATTTATTGGAATATAGCTTTGCTATGAACACTACGGAAGAAGATATTTTTCAACACCTCAATAAAAAAGGTTTTACAAATATCAGCTTTACAAATAATGTTTTCAAGCAACTCGATTCATCCAATGAATTAAAAATTCCTTTTGAATTAAACGCTTTAGAATACACTGTTAAAAACAGACTCCATTACATGAATGAATATAATCGGATTTCACGATTAGAGTGTGGAATCGTAAACGGGAATGTTTATTCATTTTTATTCGATGAAGAGAATGAAGAAACTATTTGTTATAACTATTTTTCTAATGAATTTAAATACGTGACTTGCAACATTTGGAAATCCAAATAAAAGGACTAATTATAAAGAAGTCTTAAAAATAGCAGTGAGCATGGTAATAATCGCAATCGGAAAGATGCCTCAACGAAATTTATAAATGTTCTTATCTTCGTTAGTTAAAACGAATTACCGTGTCTTTTTATATCTAATGACGTCTAGTTAATTCTCATTAATCTCACTGAGAATATCTTGCGTGACAGGCAATAATTTAAGATTTTTCCATTTGTTACTTTTGTAGAAAATGATAATGATTATAAAAGCGACAATAGTTGAAGCCGGATATGAAATGGTAATAAACCATAAAGGCATATTATAAATTCCTGAGATAATAATCCAAGGAATTCTAATGAGCAAATTACCTGCTAAATAAGTATATAATGCCCAATTGCTATGACCACTACCTGCAGCTAAATTGTTAAATGGATTTAAGAAAATGCAAAGCAAAAGATCGAATCCAATGATTAATGAGCGATACCAAACTTCATCGATGATCCATTGATCAGATGTGTAAATACTCGCAATTTTTCCACTGGCAAGGACAATTGGTAAAGCATAAAAAATAGTGAAAATTGCGATATATAAAACACCAGCCCAAACAACTTTTTTAGTTCGATCAATTTGAAATGCTCCGAGATTTTGTGCGCACGCTGCTTGAACTGCTAAACCGAATGCAATAGCAGGGACATAAGCCAGATTAGTGATTCTATCGCTTATAGCGATGACTTCACTAGCGTTTGATCCACGAATATTAACGACCGCTAAAATAACGATAAAAGAAATAGTGATTAATGCTTCTTGAAGAGCAAGGGGCCAACTGAATTTGAGAATTCTTTTAATTGTCAGACGATTGATTCTAATCTTTCCAACTCGTTTTCCTTTTAATTTAAAACCGAAAATATAAATCGCGGCGATGATCGTGCTTAAAACATAAGAAGAAACACACGCTAGAGCAGCCCCTTCGCTCTTCATTTTTAAAACATAAATAAAGACGACGTCTAAGATGATATTAAACGCTAAACCTAGAAACGTATAAATGAATGGAAAAACCGAATTTCCAGTGCCGCGAAAGGCAGCGTTTATGATATAAACCAAACCAATAAATGGTAATGTGAGACATTGAATGAGCAAATAGCGGACCGCAGTATCATGTAAAGAAGAATCAATATTTAACAAATCAACAATTTGATGAGAAAATGCCGCAGTGATAATGCCTAAAGTAATTGATAAAATTCCAATAAAAAAGGAAAAAGTAATAATTGAAATTTTAGTATTTTCTTTATCTTGAGCGCCATAATATTGACCGATAAGGAAAGTGCCTCCAACACTGAGACCAGATATAAGAGCGGTGATAAGACTAATCGGAGTAAGAGCAGAAATAACTGCCGCTATTTCATTACCGGCGTTAGCCATATAAAGAATAAAAATATCAACCGCATTATAAATGTAAGTCGATAAATAAACAAAAAACGTTGGAAGAGCAAAGAGCAATAGTCCTTTCCAAATCGGACCCTTAAGCAAACGTTTTTTATCCATCTCAAAAAACATTATAAATTATAATTTATTAAAAAAGTAAAAAAAGACACGGAATCGTATCCGTGTCTAATTTTTCAAGGCTAGACGTCAATTATTGGACGTTAACAGCTCTTGGTTTACCATTTTTTGGATCGGTCTCTTCGTCATAAGAAACTTTTTGACCGTCTTTTAATGATTTGTGTCCTTCTCCGACAATACCGCTGAAGTGAACAAAGATATCAACCTTTGTTTCGTCATTGGTAATAAAGCCAAAACCTTTTTTGTCATCGAAGAACTTAACAGTGCCTGTCATTTATAGGTTCTCCTCATCTTTCTGGGAATCGTAATCAAACTTAAATCTTCTTTAAATGTGGAACTATACCCGCATATATTCTATTCTTTATTGAAAAAAAAGTAAGCAATTATTTTTAAAAAAAGTATTTTTTTAGAAATTTTCAAATAGTTGCTTAAAATATTGCGTTAATTCAGATATTCTTTTTTTAAAAAACATCTGACAACCCGCATTATTTTTATTTTCTTTTATAAGTATTAAATAAAAAAACGATTAATGATAAAAGCGCAAAAACCGCAAAGCCAGATATAAATATAAAAATCCATAAATAAATTGGATCAAAATCGGTAATACTTCCAAAATGTAAAAATCCAATAAGATAAAAAACACCGACACTCAATAACAAAATTGCATTGATTATTAATAATTTGATTAATTCTGGATTCTTTTTCATAAGAGCATTATTACATAAAAAATAAAAGGACCATAAAAATGGTCCTTAAATTCTTATAGTTTAATATTTTCGATTAAGGTAGTTCGACCGGGTTTAATTTTGATTTCGCCCTGACTAATCGCATCGACCGGGCAAACTAAGGCGCACAATAAACAGCCTACGCATTTATCTTTATTGCAGCTTGGTTGTCTAGTGTTTTTATTCCATTCAATCGCTTGATGAGCCCCGTCATAGCAAGAGATATAGCACCGACCACAACCAACGCATTTTTCTAAATCAATATGAGGATAAACGACATAGTCACGATTTAAAGCTTCAGCAGGAATAATATTTTCGTTAGCCTTTCCTACTAATTCCGATAAATGCTCAACACCCTGTTCTTCCATATAATGCATTAAACCATTTTTTAAATCTTCAACGATCCGATAACCGTATTGCATGACAGAAGTAGTCATTTGTAAAGTGGTGGAGCCGACTAAAATGAATTCGGCTGCATCTTCCCACGTTTCAATTCCACCCATTCCTGAGATTTGAAGATTTTGGGGTAGATCAGGACTAGATTTCATTTGTTGAATAAAACGTAATGCAACTGGTTTAACAGCTTTACCAGAATAACCGGAAATCGATGATTTGCCATCGATGATAGGCAAACCAATCTTCTTATTTAAATCGATATTACAAATTGATTTAATTGTATTGATCGCTGCGATACCATCAGCACCACCTTTTAAACAAGCTACAGCGACTGGAACCATATCGGTGATATTAGGAGTCATTTTAGCCATCATTGGAAGTTTGCTCCCACGTTTAACAGCCTTACAATATTCGTAACATAATTCTGGATTAGTTCCGACATCGCTTCCCATCGCGTGAGACGTCATCTGCGGGCAAGATAGATTCATTTCAATCATATCCGCGCCAGCTTCTTCGACTAAACGTGCTAATTCTTCCCAAGTTTCTAAATCATTACCCATAATTGAAGCGATGAGTACTTTATGTGGAAATTCTTTTTTCAATTTTCTTAAATCTTCAAGATTTTCCTCTAGAGAGTGTTCGGCAATCTGCTCCATATTCTTAAAACCGACAAATGGAGTATTTTCTTTATTCAATTTGTCAAAGCGAGGTGAAACTTCATCGATGAAATAACTTTTTGGACCGATGGTCTTGAAGACCACTCCTCCAAAACCGACTTTGTAAGCCTTGCGGCACATGTCATAACAATTCCCGACCGGCGAGGAAGAAAGACAAAATGGATTATCGAATTTTACCCCAAGAAAATTAACTGATAAATCTTTTTTAATCATATTATTTAACCCCCAAAAATTTAGAAAGATAATAAGCGACTTCCTTGCCGTTTTTCACACAACCGACAACGGTTTTTTCTTGGTTGCGAGATAAATCTCCGGCAATCCAGATCTTTTTATTTACGCATTGATAATTAGCGGCGGTGCAGGCTTCGCCTTTTTCTAATAAGACATCTAACCCATCGACATTAGCGAATTGGCCGATGGCGAGAATGATTTTGTCAGCGGTGATTTTTAGTTCGCTAGGAATATGTCGATGTTTGAAAGTCACCGTGTTACCTTCGATTCCCACTGGTACATAACCATCAATCATCGTCACACCGACTGTTCTAGCACCCCAAAGTTCTTTTTCACTCGCTTTTAATTCGTGATTTTCTTCATAAATCACATCGGTGACATTTGGAGCACCTAAAATTTTAAGTGTTGTGCATACGTCCATTGCAACGTCTCCTCCACCGATGACTAAAACATTATCTTCTATAAGAACTTTTCCACGATTTTCTTTGACTCGTTTTAAAAATGAAACGCCGGTTTCGACAAATGGGTTATTTTTGAAGTTTGGTAAAACTTTACCTTCATTAAAACCGGTTGCAATAATGATTGCGTCATGAGAATCTTCGATTTCTTTTAAGGAAATATCTTTTCCAACATTTACGCCAGTATGAACTTTAAGACCTAATTTTATAATGCGGTCGATTTCGACATCGACGATGTGATCAGGAAGTCGATACTCAGGAATACCGTAGCGCATATAACCACCGAGTTTTTCCTCTTTTTCATAAACTTCAACGTCGCATCCCTTTTTAAGAAGTTCGGCTGCTGCGGTCAATCCAGCAGGCCCACTGCCGATAATCGCGACTTTCTTTCCATTACTTTTTCCTTTTCCAACGATTTCCATATCCAAGGATTCTTCCATATCGGTGACAAAACGTTGAATTTGTCCAATCAAAATTGGACGATCGATGCCACTTCTTGAACATCCCTTTTGACAATACTTTTCTTGAGGACAAACACGAGCGCAAATCGCTCCGAAAATATTATTTTCCCGGATGATTTCTGCTGACCCCTTAAAATTCCTAAAACGAACCGAACGAATAAAGCGAGCTGGATCAGTACCAGCTGGACACATCGCTGAGCAAGGGGCATCTTCACATAACAAACAACGCGCTGCTTCTTCACAGACAGTGAGCGGTGTCAGTCCGGGTTCCAAATCCTTCATATATTTTAAATCCATATATTTTTTTCCTTTCAGTGTAATTAAATATTACCACAAGAAAAGACTTTTACTTAATAAAAATTAAGAAAAAGACAACGGTTATTCGTTGTCCATTTTATCTTCGAAATGTTTGATATCTTTGTAAATATTTTTTAATGCTGGATACATTTTGCGATATGCGTGTTGATATAAATACTCATAATGTTCAGCGTTCTTTTTAATTGGTTCAAATGTTTTGGTGATATGAACCATGTTTTTAATTGCGTCTTCGATGTCAGTAAAAACTTTAGCCGCCATAAACCCTGCAATTGCCGCCCCTAAGGTCGTCGTTTCAATGGTTTGAACTCGACTTGTCGGTAAGTTGAAAATGTCCGCGGCGATTTGACAAATTGAATCGTTTTGTGATCCGCCACCAGAAATCATTAAGGATTTTACTTTTTGGCGTTGCCTTTTTTCAATTCCTTCCAGGCCTTGCCTTAAGTCATAATCGATTCCTTCAATAATTGCGCGATAAAGATGAGCTTTAGTATGGGTGTCGCTAAAGCCAATAACCGAACCTCTTGATAAAGGCCTTGATAATCCTGGTCCCCAATAAGGTTGCAAGATAAGCCCATTAGAACCAGGAGGAACTTTATCTAATCCCTCATTTAGAATATCTTCGATAGAACGATTCGTCTCTTTTGCAATGCGTTCTTCACGTTGTGCGAATTGTGTTGCAAACCATCCGAGCATCCAATAACCACGGTAAACTTGAACTTCCATATTGTAGTATCCGGGAATAACTGAAGGATATGCGGGTAAAAATGATTCGGGTTCACAATATTTTTTATTTGTTACTTCAATAGTAGAGGCTGTTCCGCAAGAAACTGCACCGATATCAGAAGTGATGCATCCAAGTCCAAGTGTTTCACAGCTTTTATCACTTCCGATTGCAAACATCTTTGTTCCAGCAGGAATCAAAGATTTTTTCGCAGTTTCTTCGGTGATGGTTGCGATTATTTCACCTTCAGGAACAATTTCACATAGTTTATTTAAAGGAATTCCAAATGTACTACCTTTAAAATGTTTATCACTTTTATAAAATCTGCGATTCTTGAAGTCAGTTGGGAAATGTCCGGCATAATGAGAAATGGAATCTTTATAAACACCGGTCATTTGGTAAATGATATAAGTTGATATATTCATATATCTTGTCACATTTTGCCAAATTTTTGGTTCGTTTTCTTTGACCCAATGGGCAGGAGTTCTTGAACGGTTGAGCTTGATTGTGTCCCACATTCCGACAAGTTTAAAAAGAAGTCTATTGATAAGTGGAAGAGGTTCGCTTCCTTTTGCAAGTCTTTGATCTAACCAGATAAACGCTGGACGCAAAGGCTTCATCGTGTCGTCGCACATCACTGGTGAATCTCTAAAACAAGTAAGTGCACAACCGACTATCTTTTCTCGATATTGTGGATATGCAGTAAACAGTTTATGTGACATTTCACACATGTGGCGATAGTAAATATCTGGATCTTGTTCAGCCCAACCAGGTTTTTTTGAAAAGTAAGGTTGTTCATATTTAGATTTTTCGATCGCCACGATTTCACCTTTGTTATTGACGATTGCGGTCCTTACGGATTGAGTTCCAAAATCGATTGTCAAAATAAATTTTTCTTCCATCTACATTTCCTCTAACTAATACATTTTACACCAAGGATTGAAATGTTCCTTTTATTTTCTAATAATGGTAAAATAATCTTCATGCTACTTTCGATTATTATCCCTTGTTATAACGAGGCAAAAGCAATCAAAAACAACGTGGAAGAAAAGGTTATTCCATTTTTAAAAACGCTCGGCATCAATTATGAATTGATTTTAGTCAATGACGGTTCAAAAGATGAAACGATGGAAGTGATTGAAACTATCGAAGGTGTTATTGCTATTGGTTATGAAACTAATCGAGGCAAAGGCGGAGCAATCAAATACGGTATTGAGCATGCGTCCGGTGATTATATTCTTTTTATGGATGCTGATTTGTCAACGGACCTTGTTGCGTTTAATGAACTCATTCCTCTACTTGGCCAATTCGATTTAATCATCGGTTCAAGGCACTTAAAAAAGAGCGAAATGCCTGTAAAACAGCCATTAATTCGTCGATTTGTTGGCAAATCATGTCGCGTTTTAGTCAATGCAAATTATGGATTTCGTCTCAAAGATACACAATGTGGATTCAAAGCAATCCGCAGTGAATATGCTAAATTTATGGCAGCAAAGCAATTAGTAAATCGTTTTGCGGTCGATGTTGAGTATCTTTATATCGCTAAATTGAATAACTGGTCAATCAAAGAAATTCCGGTCATTTGGAGAAACGATCGTTCAACAACTGTCTCAATTTTTAAATCATCAAAACAGTTCATCAAAGATATGTTAAAAATTAAAAAGAACAAGAAAAATTACTTGTTTGAAAAAGGAGAAAAATGAAACAAAAACTTTATTTTATTCCGCTTCTTGCCGTTCCCATTTTAATGGTTTTATTCGGATCATTTTTTGATTTGCAAATCAACATCGCACTTTTTAATCCACAAAACGGATTCGGTTTGACAATGGCTGCGATTGGTGAAGCACCAGGCTATGCCGCAATCGCTTTATTTGGAGGAGGCTTATTTTTTCTTGGAATCAAAAAATATCATCTCTGGTGGCAAAAGGCACTTTTGATCGGAATTGGACTTACCGCTCTTGGTATTACTTTATATTTTCAAAGCAGACATGTGATAAATGAAAATGCTTTTAATATCGAAGATAAATGGTGGGCGTATCCTTTCATCGGACTTCCGGTCGGATTGATTCTTTGTGGAGGTGCTTTTGTTGGAGGTATTTTCTTAGCTAAAAATTCAGATAATCCGAATGTTTTAAAAATTTTAATTTTAATTGGCGCGATTGCGCTTGTTTCAGTTTTAATTACCACTGTTTTAAAAAATCTCATGCATAGAATTCGATACCGCTATTTAGAACGTTACTTAAGTATGAGTGATTTTCAAAATTGGTGGCAAAAGGGAACTATTTATGACAAAGAATTTGCGGAAGAATTTAAATCTTTTCCATCCGGACACGTAACAGCAGGAGCGATCGGGATTGTCGCTTTGACATATATTCCCTTATTTAAAAGTGATTGGAATAAGAACAAATTCCTTCAACCTCTTCTTATTTTGATTGGCTTTATTTGGACCCTCGTTCTTGCGTTTTCAAGAATGCTGGTCGGGGCGCATTTTTTAAGCGATGTCGGTTTTGGTTTCACAATTACAATGTTCACCTTTTTAGTAGGTAACTCGATTGTATTTTCTTCTAAAAAACAAAAGAAAGTCAAAGTAATTACCGAGTAAAAATGAAACAAAAATCTCCAATTGTCGATGTCTCATCAAAGATGAAAATTCTCATTGAAGCGGAATTGAGCTTCGGTTTTGAATATAAAAAGATTTTCGCTTTTTATGAGCCTAAAATTGGAGTGATTGACATGACTTCTTTTGATTATCCGATCGATCAATTTAAAAATTTCGAAATTTTAAAAATTGAAGACAACAAAATTAAGATTCAACACCTAGATACAATTTTTATTCTTGATTTTAAAACATCAAGAACTTTTGGGGAAATTGTAAAACGTTTAGAAAACAAAGAAACGAAATATGGTTGTATGCAAATCACACTTTCACTTCAGTGATTCTCAAAGACAATTCATTTTTTCTGTTTTATAATATCCAATATGAATGGACTGATTATTATCAATAACGAGCAAGGCTTGTCGTCAGGTAAAATACAAAAAAAGATTCAACGTTTAAAAGAAGAATTTTCAATTTTAAAGGTTGATATTGATGTTGTTAAAAATGATGGAACTTTATCATTCATCGAAGATGGTAATATCAAAATAAACATTAAAAACAATGATTTCATTATTTATTTGGACAAAGATAAATATTTAGCTAGACTCCTTTTTAAAGCGGGATATCATCTTTTCGTCTCTGCTGATTTCATCGAACTCTGCGATGATAAAATGCTTACCCACATCGCACTTAGCAATCACGATATTCCAATGCCTAAAACGATTGCCGGCCCACTTATTTTTGATAGTAAACGCATCAAAGATATTTCATTTTTAGATAAAATTGAAAAAGAATTAAGTTATCCGCTGATCATCAAAGGAATGTTTGGCTCTTTGGGTCAAAACATGCGGTATGTTACAAACAAAGAAGAACTCATTTCACGTTTTTTAGAGATGTCAGATCAGCCAATCATGTTTCAGCAATATATTTCATCAAGCTTTGGAAGAAGCGTTCGAGTGATGGTGGTGGATCAAAAGATTATCGGCGCATTTGAAAGATATAATCCCCACGATTATCGGAGTAATTACTCAATTGACGCGACTTCTAAACCTTTTCTCTTAGATGAAAAATTTACATCATTAACAAATAAAATCATCGATTTATTAAAAATTGAATATGCCGGAATTGATTTTTTATTTGGCGAAAACGAGGAACCGATTTTATGTGAGATAAATTCAAATGCGTTTTTTGAGGAATTTGAAAAAATCACACAAGTTAACGCTGCAAAAGCATTCGCAACAATGGTAGTTGATAAAATTAAAAAGAGAAAATTAAATAAAGAGGAGAGTGTGATAAACTAATTATATGAAAACAAAACAATTACTCTCGTTAGGCTTACTAACGACGCTTCTATGTTCCTGCGCACCATCTAATGTTATTTATGATCTAGACGAATACCAAACAGACCTTGCTTGGAAAGAAGGTTTCACGGTGTGCCAACTAAACGATCTACATCTCTCTACTTCTTCCAATCTTCGAGAAGAATTCGAATATTTTAGGAATATTATCAGTTTAAATGGCACAGAAAAACCTGATTTAATAGTCTTAAATGGTGATGCATTTATGGATGCTAATCGGGAGGTTGTCACTCAGACTATTGATTTTTTTGATTCACTAGAAATTCCATTTGGACTAACTTATGGCAATCATGACACCCAAGGTTTTTATTCTAGCAATTTTGTGAATCAAATAATGCTTGAAGCAACTCATTCGATCTATAAGAACCCCGATTCTCGCGGGAAAGACAATGTTTTCGGGCGTTCGAATTATTTTGTTAATCTAAAAGAAGGTAACGAATTAAAATGGCAAGTAATTTTCATGGATAGCAATAGCTATTATGGTGGAAATTACGATACTATCCATGATGATCAAGTCACATGGTATGAAAGGGTGATTCTCGAATCTAACGGATTAGTAGAAAGGCCAAGCGTCATCGATGAAACGACTTTTGCTAAATCGCTATTATTCTTCCATATTCCTACCCCAGAATTTAAAACCGAAATTGAAGATTTTAAAACAAATCATCCTGGAGTTAAATCACACGAAGATCAATACTGCGATGTACGTGAGAACATTTCGTCTGGAATAAACAAAAATATGCATCTCAACATCATGAAAGCAATTGGTGAATACCATTCCACTGTTTCAATTGGAATTGGACACGATCACATCAATAATACAGACTTAAGATACGAAGATGAAAACGGTTGGCCATTTCATCTTATCTATGGGATGAAATCCAGTCGAGGAATCTATCATGATCCAGACATCATCGGAGCTACGTTTTACACTTTACATGAAACCAAAGAGACAAACGAATATGGCCACGACGTTTATTTTGATTTAAAAATGGTTGCCCTTCAATACGGGCAAGATATTTCTCAAGGAGTGACAATATGGTCGACAAAAGCTTAACGAAAAAAACTCTAAGAGTTAAAATAATTTTATTCACTGCACTATTTATTCTTGCTTCTGTTTCAACATTTTATGGAACAAGACTTTCTCTACCAATTGTCACCTATTATGGTCGAGGAGCTCTGACAACTCTTCCTGCCACATTTACTTTTGCGATACCATTATTTACATTGATTATTTTAACAATCTATAGCAGAACTGGCTCAGTAGCAAAAAGGTGGAAAATTATCTTTATTTATTCACTTGTGATGTTAGCAGTTGCGTTAATCAACATCGTTGACATTTTATTGGTCGTTGGTCTTCTTTACAATTGGAATTTTATCGTCGGAGTGATGACTCCAATTTATCCTCTTGATCTTCTGATTTTCAATTTCATTTTTCTAGCTATCGGCGCGGCATCTTTGTTTTTTGCAATCGTGAAAAAGACAGAAAGGCAAGATTTAACTACCGATGAAACCAAACAAACTCCGAAAAAAAGACTTGTTTTAACAGGGTTTTTCTTTGCTTTTGCATGTTATTACTTCGGTGAAGCACTCTTTGGGATCAATAACCTTTTCGAAGGATATATCGATTCTAATATCGGACTGACAATCCCAGTTTATTTACTTTTTCTTCTTTTAGCAGCGATGGGTTTAGTCTATATAATCTATTTTCATTCTTGCAAAGAAAAGCAACTAAAAAGAGGTTTAATCGGAGTCATTTCTATTTTAGCGATCACTGCTTTTCTTCTTCTGTGGATTTTAATTGGTTTTGCGATTAACCCTTACTATTTTAGTGAATCGTTGCAAGAAGAATTTGCGATGGGATACGCACTTAAAGTTCCTTTCGGTTTATTCATTTTATTAGGATGGATTCTAATTCCTTCACTCATCGCTTTAATAAGGCTTATAAAGCAGGCTAAACAATTAAAGAAAGAAGCCAAGAACTAATTAGATGAACAAAAATAAAAAACGTTTTGATAACTTTTCTAAAGATTATAAAAATATTAAAGAATATAAAGTTCAAAAAGAATGCGAACTTTTAGAATTTTTACTAGCGACTTTAAAAGGTCAATCAAGAAACTCGATTAAAGGACTTTTAAGTCATCGACTCGTTTCAGTTGACGGAGCACCGATCAGCCAGTTCAATTTCAAACTTTATAAAAATGATACGGTGATTATTTCTAAAACTCCAATTCGAAAAAGAAAACAAATTAAACTTCCAATAATATATGAAGATGAAGAGATTATTGTGATTGATAAACCTAGTGGTCTACTGACAATTCCATCTGATAAAGAAAAGGGAAAAACCGTTTATCGGTTACTCACCGATTACGTTCAGCAAAAAGATAAACAAAATCGGATTTTCATCGTTCACCGGATTGATGAAGATACATCAGGTGTTTTACTCGTTGCCAAAAATGAGAAGATCCGAGAAGCGTGGCAAAATAATTGGAACGATTTAGTCATTGATCGCGGATACTACGCGATTGTCGACGGAAATATGAAAGAAAAGGAAGGAACAAGAAAATCTTACTTGAAATCCAATTCTTTAAATTTAATGTATTCGTCAAAGGATAAAGTTCATGGTCAACTTGCGATTACTCACTACAAGGTAATTAAAGAAAATGATAAATATTCGCTTCTTGAAGTTCATATTGATTCAGGTCGCAAGAATCAAATCAGAGTCCATCTAGGAGATTTAGGTCATCATGTAATCGGTGATGATAAATACGGTAATCCCACTAATCCACTCAAGCGATTGGGATTACATGCCTATACTTTGGTTTTGAAACATCCTTTTACAATGAAAACGATGACTTTTAAGTCACCACTTCCTAAAGAATTTAATAAAATTTTAATCAATTAAAAACTTACTTTTTATTTATTTTGGTCACCTAAAATAGAAGATAAGAATAATTCTCGATTTCCACTGTATAAGAATTTTTTTCCACTTTCGAATGCGGCTTTGCGCATCGCTATTATTTTTTCAGGGTTTTTATAAATATAAAGTAATTTATTTTTTAGATCTTCTTTGTTTCCGATTTCGTAGATAATACCGTTTTCGTTGTCTTGAATAAGAGCATTAACTTGCGAATAAGAAGATACCAAGACTGGAACGCCCGCAATAAGAGATTCAACCAGCGCTCCCGGAGCTCCTTCTCCATAATATCTCGTAGGTAAAGAAAACATTAAATACTTTTTTATTGTTCCAATCACTTCTGTTTTAAGCAAAACCCCATTATAAGAAACACCTTTGTTTTTTAAAGATAATAAATAATCTTCGTTATCTTTTTCTAGTTGCATTTCTCCATAAATATCTAAAGAAAAAATGATTTTTTTATACTTCTCATTCAACTCTGCGACACACTGAGCCAAATCTAAAATTCCTTTATCTTCTTTGACTCGAGATACGAAAATTATTTTTAAAGGTTCGCCTTCGATTAAATCACAAGATGGAAAACGAAGATCTGAATCATCCATGAAGCGGAAATTAGTAAGGGTTACACAATTGGAAATCTCATAAAACTGTTGATACGCGTTTGTTAAAACCTTTGTTTGCGGAAGGATTAAATCCAATTTTCGTAGTTCTTTTCTCATTTTCTTATCTTTGATCTTTTGAAAATCTACGCAACGAATAAAATCATTAACTTCTTGTTCACTTTTCCCACGGAGCAGTTTGTCAAGTGTGCCAATACCCAAAGGACTAAACACTATTCTTTTTCGTTTGTTGCGGTTGAAAAAATTAACAATTGGAATTATTATACGACTTCCTTTTGGACCGCCCATAATTAAGATGACGTCCGATCTTTTCACATGATTTCTAATCTGATCAACAATTTTAAATGGCCGTTTTGTCCAATTATCTAAATCGATCAAAAAAACATCGTGCCCTTCTTTTCTCAACATTTCTACATATAGAGCAACTTTAATTCTTCCTCCATCAGATAGTTGTTTGAAATCGTTATTTTTTGTGCCATTGCCGATTATTGCAATTTTCATTTTTTCTCCGCCTT
>Ga0172382_10001262_pt1 | contig 45665 bp, 42 predicted proteins | sample Leawel138RmetaG_FD_122245 | JGI IMG/M metagenome (GOLD analysis project Ga0172382, IMG submission 122245) | Leachate microbial communities from a municipal landfill in Southern Ontario, Canada - Leachate well 138R metaG | ecosystem: Engineered > Solid waste > Landfill > Unclassified | place...
GCGCGCGAGAGAAGTTCTTTGATTTCTGACATGTGTTACCAGCTCCTTTAGATGCCGGTAGACGGGGGGTCTACCGGGTGCTGGTCACCCGGTCGAAATTCCACAGCTCCTGGGACACTCTCCGCGACAGGCTGGTCTCGAGCTAAAAAGCTGGAGTAGGGAAGGAAAAAGGAAAGGGAGATGCATCAATCCTGGATTATAGAGCCTCTTATTTTTTCTTCCTCCCTGAGAGAGAAGCTTGAGCGTCTTTATCAACGGCAACTGATTTTCGGCAAGGATGTTACTAAGTTAGCCGCTGTAGAACTCTCATCTGGTCTTGGTCCGCCCTGCTATTTAACATTAGATGGGAGAATTATTATTCACACGAACTGGAACGAGGAAGGATGTCCACACTACGAACCAGTCCCCGATAAGCAAGTAGCGATGTTTCTTTATGTAGGTTCATATCATCATGACCTACCGGAATTACTGAACATCCTCCCTCCCCCTCCAGTCGGCTCAATACGATGTCCCAGGTGTGAAGGTTTGAAAATCAGACCAAGTGCGGCAGCGAAAAACATCTTCAACTGGTGCACATTGTGTCTCTATCGGGGTTGGATCTACCTATCTGAACTAGACTAGCACTGCTTCAATATTAAACTTTAGGGTAATTCCACGGAAAACGTTTATTGATGACCTATGAGCATTATCAAGAAATAAGGACGGGGAGTGACAAAAACATCGGTGAATTGTTGTCGATGGAAGGGGCGGAAGATTTCGATTTGGAGTCAGTGATTCCCAAACGGACGGACCTGGCGCGGGCCGCGGAATTTGATTGATGGCATACCTGCTCGATACGAACGTGATTTCCGAACTGAGAAAGTACGAAAAGAGATTGGCTGCTCCGGGCATCCTGGCTTGGGTTCCTACGGTTCGTCCTGAGGACCTTTATGTCTCGGTGATCACCATTGAGGAGCTTGAGATCGGAGTAGCGAACACTCCGAGCCTGCGACCTGGGGGGGTCAGCGTTCTGCCCGTCATTCCGTTTTTCCCGCTCGCTGCCTGGGGACTCGCGGCGCTTTTAGACTCGGTCCTGAACCCGGTTCGAGAGGGCTTAGGGGTGATGATCATCGGTGGCTTACATACTTTGCTGCTCGTGGCCTTCCTCATATCCCGGGTCACAAGCTATATACGTCGTGACCAGTAGTGCGAACGCTACAAGGACCAAGAAACCAATGCTGTTGGTTCACCCGAGTGGCTCCCCCTACTGAAGCCTTTTCGCCAACACGTAGGAGTGCAGCCCCGAGGCTAGCCAGACTGCCCCGGTGCTGAGAATCCAAAATCCGATTCGTGCCCAGTTGGGCGCCATTTCCATAGGCAGGCCCTGGGTGTACATGCGGTAGAGGGGTCCGGCGATCAGCCACATTTCGTAAATTATCCCGATAGTGAGGGCGGTGAAGACCAGCACGAAGCCGGTGGCCAGGGTTCTGGCTCCCACCATGAAGTGCCCCACGCCGGGATAGCCAAAGAGCGAGAGCACCAGCACCAGCGTCGGGCTGGGGGGTTTATCCTTCTCGCTCTGCTGGTCCATCTTGAAACTATTCTGGAAGGTCCGGATGTTCCCTGGAAACAGGTTTTTTCTGCCTCAAAAATAAGACAGGCCGGTGGCAGACGAAACACCAACGGCCCTGGCCCAAACAGCCGGTGAGATCTCCGACATTCTCTCGGCCCGAACCAGAGCCAAGCACGAAAACAAAGTCCTCGATCTGGTCAGGCTTTATCAAGGTCAGGATCTTGCCGATCTTCTGGACCTCCTCGATCTCGATAGACTGCTCAACGCTCTGGACAACAGGCGTTGGGGGCCGGACTCCCTCAAGGAGTTTATGCGCCTGGTTCAGTCGGTGGTGAACAAGATGTCGATCACCGTGAAAGCCATGATGATCAGAACGCTGGCGCGCAAGAAGATGGCCCTGGCTGAGGAGAAATTTCTGGCTGCTCTGTTCAAGTCTGAGTCGGGGGAAGGGCTCACCAGGCTGAAGCTAGACGTTGATAGAGCCACCGATGGGTATGATCTACTGCACATTCTCTACCAGCGGTTTCAGAACGTCGAGATCCGCTTCGAGTTGATCCACCACTTTATCCGCCACTGTCCGGAGCACAAGGGCTTGAGAGTGGTGAGCGACATCGACGACACCCTCTACTCCTCTCTCCACGACCACCGGTATGCCCGAGGAACCATCTATCCCGGAGTGCTGGAGCTTCTGAGCCAACTTTCACCTTATCCCCCCATCTTTCTCACCGCCCGACCAGAGTTGTCCGCTTCTCTTTTCGAGCGTATCACCCATCGCCAACTCCGCCGCTACGGAATCGAGGGAGCCACGGTCTTGAGCGGGAATCTTCCAGGCCTGTTCGGGCACCAGAGAATGGCCAACCAGAAGGCCCGAACCCTCACCCAATACATCGAGTTGTACCCGGAGTTCCGGTTTCTTTTCCTAGGCGACAGCGGCCAAGGGGACATGGCCCTGTCCCAGAAGCTTCTAGAACGAAATCCGCCCCCCATCGAACGTGCTCTGATCCATCGGCTCGCCGGCGGCCAGCCCGGTTCTGTCTCGGCCCACGACCTGATCCAGACCTTCGATGACTACGGCGAGGCCGCCGGCTTCCTGGGCCGGCAAGGCTACCTGACCCCTGCTCAGGTAGAGAAAGTGTTGGCAGAACTATGATCTCTCTTTCCATGGTGGTACCGGCTCTCAACGAGGAAGAGCTAATCGATGAGTTCTTTGAGAAGTCGATCCACGACCTGGAAAAGGTGACCCAGGACTGGGAGATCGTTCTGGTAGACGACGGTTCCACCGACCGCACACTGGAGCTGGCTCAGGCCTGGGCCGAACGCTATCCACAAATCCAGGTGGTGAGTCTGGGTAGAAACCTGGGAAACGGAGCCAACGTGGAAGTGGGGTTTCGCCACGCCCGCAAGGAGGTTGTCTTCAACAACACCGTGGACGCCTTCTTCAACACCGAGGATCTGGTCTGGATCGTGGACTATCTGAAGGAGTACGACTCGGTCAGTGGCTATCGCTCGGATCTCTCCGCTAACAATCCCTATCAGAAGCTATTGACTCTAGGAAACTTCACCTTGCTCAGAATGCTCTTCCCTCTGAAACTGAAGGCTTATCAAACAGTCCAGTTTCACCGGCGCTCGCTTTTTGAGCAGATCCGGATCGAAGGACGCAGCTCCTTTGTCTCCCCCGAACTTTTGCTCAAGGCCCACTACCTGGGCTATCGGATCGGGGAGGTTGAGGTCAAGTTTCACCCCCGTACAAAAGGCACGGCCAAGGGCGGTGGACCTAAACACGTGTGGCGCACCTTCCGGGATATCTTCAAGTTCTGGTTTCGCTGGGTGGTGCTAAAGAAACCGATCGCGACTGAACGCCGGGTCAGCTCCAGCTCAAGATCTCTTTGACCTGTTCGGCTAAAGACATGGGGTCGAACGGTTTGGCGATGACTCCTGAAACGCCGATGGCTCGAAACTGCTCCAGGTCGGAGGCCTGCACCTTGGCGGTCATCAGGATCACCGGGGTTTCCTTGAGTTCGGGGATCTCCTGAATCTTCTTGAAGGTTGTGGGCCCGTCCATATCGGGCATCATCACATCCAGCAGGATGGCGTCCGGTCTCAGACTGCGAGCCTTTTCAATTCCGGCGGTGCCACAGTTGGCTCCTTCGATATTCCAACCGGCGGTGACCTCCAGGCTCATTTGAGCTACTTCACGGATGTCGTCCTCGTCGTCGACCAGCAAAACTGTTTTCATAAGGGGGAGCTTCTCTGCCCGCCACATTTCGCCTTGTTAGGCTGTGGCGTCTCGGGGCCAGGCGATGTGCAGGTGGGTGTCGTGGCCTCTGGCCCCGGGCCCCAGCACTTCTGTGGCGCCCAGCTCCCGGGCTCTAGTCATAAACTCCCGGAAGCGGGGATGCTCCTTATTCACCCTCTGCCCGTCGATGGTGTCGACGTCCAGACTCACTCCCAGATAGTGCCGGGAGCGGCTTGAATGGCTTCCTCCGGCCAGGGCAGTGACCCGAAAGCTGAACTCATCGCTCAGGGTAGCCATACCCTCCAATAGGGAGAGGGTCAGGGGAACTCTTCCTCCCGGGGCGTTTCCATAGGAAGAGCGCTTGGCTCCTCGGCCCAACGCCGTGTCGGCGATGTTGGAACGGGCATCGGCACCGTCGTTGCGCCCACTCACCTGCACCGGTAGGAGATCGATCTGCCCGTCCAAGTAGCACTGCCACAAGGTCTGGCCCAGTTGGGTCCGGCGTTCTTCGGTGGTCTCCGGCGAGGTCGTGGAGACAAAGCTATCCACCGGATCGGCGCCGTGGGTTTCTCCACATTGGCAGTCGCCTGCACCGGTGTGCGACCACGAGGTCGCCGATGAGGTCCTCCGGAGAGGCGTCTGCATAGTAAGCTCCATGATTCTAGTGTAGGGCGTGAGGGTCAACGGTGTGGGGGCAAATTGTAAACTTCACGGCAGGGCATCGGTCCGCCCCTTTCCAACTCCACTGCATGCACGAATCAGGAAAAACCAAACTCTGGGGTGGGCGTTTTCAGAAGCCCACCGACCCGGTCTTTGAAGCCTTCGGGAGAAGTCTCGAATCGGACAAGCGCCTGGTCATGCACGACCTGCGAGCCTGCCTTGCTCATATCGTTATGCTCACCGAGCAGGGGGTACTGAAGGCAGAAACAGCCGAGCCCTTGAGCCTGGCTCTGCATGAAATCCTGAGAGAGCTAGAGCAGGGAGCCGAAGTCGTGGGTGACGACGAGGATATCCATTCCTGGGTGGAGCGGGTGCTCCAGGAAAAGGTGGGACCGTCGGCCTCCTCGATTCGCCTGGGCCGTAGCCGCAACGATCTGGTGGTCACCGACTTCCGGCTCTACGTGATGGAAGCCTGTGACGAGATGGTACAGAGACTACGGGGCCTGCAGCACGTCCTGCATCGCCGGGCCGGCGAGGACCTGACCACCTGCCTGCCTGGTTATACCCACCTGCAGAGAGCCCAGCCGGTTCTCCTAGCTCATCATCTCTTGGCCCACTTCTGGGCCTTCGAGCGAGACGTGAGGCGTTTTCTGTCTTGCCGCGAAGAAGCCGATTGCTGCATCCTGGGAGCGGGCGCTTTGGCCGGTAGTTCCTGGCCCGTGGACCCGGAAATCAGTGCCCGAGAGTTGGGTTTTTCAAGGATCCTCGACAACAGCCTGGACGGGGTGAGTGACCGAGATTTTGCCTTGCAGTTTCTGTTCTGTTGCGCGAGCTGCGCCATTCATCTTTCCCGGCTCTCCGAAGAGTTGGTGCTGTGGAGCAGTACCGAGTTCGGCTTTGTGCGCCTGGACGACGCCTGGTCCACCGGCTCTTCGCTCATGCCGCAAAAGAAAAACCCCGATCCCGCCGAGCTCATTCGGGGAAAGACCGGGCTTTTCGTGGGCAACCTGGTCGATCTACTGACCAATCTGAAGGCCCTCCCGCTGGCCTACAACCGCGATCTCCAGCAAGACAAACCGCCGGTCTTTCGTAGCAAGGAAGAACTCGCGGCCTGCCTGGAGGTCATGACCGGCACCCTGGACAGCTTGCACTTCAAGACCGAAACCATGTACGAAGCCGCCCTGGACCGGGGGCTTTTGATCACTGATCTGGCGGATTCACTGGTGCGAAACGGTCTGGCCTTTGCCGAGGCTCATCACCTGGCCGGACGCAGCGTGGACCAGACTTCAGAGTTGGACCCCGAGGCTCGCCGGCGCGTGGAGGAAGCCTGGGCGCAGCTCTCTTTAGAAACCGCCCTGAACAATCGCAGCCACCCGGGGGCGGCTGGATTGAAATCGGTTCAGAGGCAACTGGCCAAGGCCGAGAGGCTTATTTCGGAGCAACCCCCACATCTTTGACAGACCTGATCACTCCCTGCAGTTCCGCTTTGTAGGAGTCATATTTGGAATCGAGAGTCCAGGCCATGATCTGGCGGTACTTATCTGGTGTCTCCTGGATGGTGTGGATGTAGGTCACGTCATAGCCGTCGACCTTGCCCCGCAGGATATACTGGACGGCGGGATGTCCGCCGATCTCCAGTTCGACGGGCCCCTCTTCCTTCAGACCCGGCACAAAGGTGCGGGTGGCCTGGCTGTACTCCTCGCGATTTGCATACTCCTGAACCTCATCTTTGGGCTCGGTAAGAACGATGAGATACTTCTCCTGGATCACGTGCTCGGCCTGAAACTCTGCTTCATCGTTGAGTTCGGTACTCATCTTCCAACCGGGCGGAAGGGTTACCTCAAACTCTTTGTTCGTGTCCTGGGACACGGTCGGCTCGGAAGGTGCGCAACCAGCCAAGAAGAGCACGATGAAAAGGAAGTACAGTAGCGAGAGAGGTTTCGATTTTATCATTCGGACAAGTTCAACACTCACTTATTTTCGCCTCTCAGCAAAGTTCGTCTTCCTCGCTCATCGAGTTCCACCGCCCAGCCGTTCCATCGGGGAAGGTGCTGGGGCTTGAGTTTTGCCCCCTTGATCTGGCTCAAAGAGTGCATGATCACGCGTCGGTGGCGAGGGGAATACTCCATTTCAAAGGTCAAACCCCCAAAGCGGTAGAGCCTGGGATAGTCCTTCTGCAAGCTCTCCAGGGTGGCAGAGTCCGGTCCACCCTGTAAGAAATCACGATCCTCCAGAAGCTCAAGATCCTCACAAGTCTGAACCCCGAGTTCCTCGAGTTTGGTCATCATCAAGAGATGAGGCTCACGCCTTTCGTACTCCTCCCCTTTCAATAACGAGTCGAGTTCCAGATAAAACTGGACCGTTTTCATCTCTTCCAGGGTATCCGCTCGCCAACTCCCCCGAACGGCCAATTCCGAGAGCGCTTTTCGTAGCGCAGGTCCCTCTAGTACCTCCTCGGCTCCCCCTATCTCGCGACCAGCGTGGAGGTACACCACTCGAGCCGTCAACTTTCCATTGAGCCAGCGGATCTTACTGAACTTCGGCTCCCCCAGACCGGCCTGACGCAAAACCGAAAGGCGAGTCGGCAAGCCCCACCGCCCCTGCAGTTCCACACTCAGCCCGCGACCCACCACCGGATTGATCTGGAGAAAAAAGGCTGCCGTGCAGTCCTCAGGCAAGCTCTCCGAGCGGGGAAGTCGACACTCCACCTCCCCGTTTCCCCAGCCCCGACCGTGGCTGCGTAAGACAAAAAAGCGGCGGGGCCAATGGGCGGCTAAAAACGCCTGCAATTCTGGATGCTGCTTACCGGCTTCCCGGGGGCGACGCTCCGCCTGACAGAGCTCTCTTAGTTCCTCGGAGACTTTCCGACAAAGGGCCAGGGCGTCTGCATCCAAGGCGTGCTTTTTAGGATCGCCCACCCGCATCAGGTTCAAGGCCTGATTCCAGGCATCTTCCCCGAGTTCGTCCTTGCGGGCCTTGAGGGTGTCTTCGCAACGGGTGTTCTTCCAGGGACTGCGCCGGGCCGTGGCCAGGCTGGCCAGGTCGCACAGGTCACCCGCCAAATCGGAGGGTGCGAGCACCAGGACTCGAGCCCATTCCTGCTCCACCGGCAGCCGCTGGGCTCGCCGGCCCGCCTCGCTGAGACGGCCATCCGGAGCCAGCAGACCTCCGGCCTGGAGCCTTTCCTCAGATCTCTGCCAGGCAAACTCCGGGGGAGGCTCCAGCCAGTCCGCCGGGGTCCGGGTACCCCCGGGCAGCGAAGCAAAGAACAGCACCAGATCGTCGAGTTCCATACGGCAAATATCGGGAGGGCGAAAAGCCTCCAGGGTGGCCTTCTCGCTCCACAGCCGCAAGCACGAACCGGCCTGAACCCGGCCTGCCCGACCAGCCCGCTGGTCGGCCGAAGACTGGGCTATCCTGACCGTGGCCAGGGCCACGTAGCCGGCTCGATGGATCTGCCGCTTCTCCATTCCTGAATCGATCACGGTCGTTACTTCGGGAATAGTCAGAGAGCTTTCCGCCACGTTGGTGGCCAGTACCACCTTGCGCTGATCCAGGGTGAAAGCCCGAGCTTGCTCTTTTTGGGAGTAAGTGCCGTGCAGTAAGACCACAGGTAGCCCCGACAGCAGGGAAGCCACTTCGTGCATATCGGCAAGCCCGGGCAGGAAGACCAGCAGGTTTCTCTCTCCCGGCTGCGGCCAGACCTTTTTCACGGCACGCGCTACTCGCGGAGCTAAATTCCGCGTGGTGGGAATGGAGACTTCGGGGTCGTCGCTGGTATAGCGTATCGTGACCGGATAGGTCCTCCCTTCGGCCTGGATCAATTCTGCTCGGTAGTGCTCGGCCAACTCCCGGGCGGTCAGGGTGGCCGACATGATGACGAGCTTCGAACTCTTCCCGGGGGCCACCAGGGCTAGTAGTGCATCAGTCTCCCAGCTCCGTTCGTGAAACTCATCGAAGATAATGGTTTCAAACTCCGATAAGGTACCCTCGGTCAAGAATCGACGAGCGACTCCGGGTGTCACAAAAAGAATATTGGTCTGAGCGCTCACCCGGCTCTCAAAACGGATGGTATATCCGACGCTCTGCCCAACCTCCTCGCCCCGCCCCCGGGCCACCCACTCGGCCAGCGTGCGCGCCGCTACCCGCCGGGGTTCGATGACCAGAACCCTGGAATCGTGCTGGCACCACAGCGGGATCCGCGTTGATTTCCCGCTTCCGGTAGGAGCGGTCAGCACCAGGCGCCCACCGGGTCTTAGGGAGTTGAAGGTTCGTTCAAAGAGAGGGCGGATATTCTCGATGGGAAGTTCCATGGAGAGTAGCTTTACGGCGCGCCGGGGGATACCTCGCTAAGGGTACGAACGACCAGCCATGAAGAGCGAACGCGAAAAGATGTTGGTGGGTGAATTGTACGATCCCGCCGACCCGGCTCTAGTAAGGGCCCGAGCCGAGGCCCGGATTCTCATGAATGAGTTCAACAACGCTGAGTATCAATCTCCAGAGCGACATCAGATCTTGCTCAAGATCCTGGGCTCGGTCGGCCACTCTCCCCACATCGAACCTCTCTTTCGGTTTGACTACGGAACCAACATCCATCTGGGTGACCTTTTCTTTGCCAATTTTGACCTCGTGATCTTAGACGCCGCCCCTGTGACTATCGGGGACAACTGCATGCTTGCCCCAGGCGTGCATATCTACACCAGCACTCATCCGCTAGATTCCGCCGAACGGCTGACTTACCGCGAAATGGCTTATCCAGTCACTATCGGCAACAAGGTATGGGTAGGAGGCCGAGCGGTGATCAACCCTGGCGTCACCATCGGTGACGGTGCCGTCATCGCTTCGGGAGCGGTCGTGACTAAAGACGTGGAGCCCTACACCCTGGTGGCTGGAGTTCCGGCCCGCCCCCTCAGGCGGGTCAGCTAAATGTTTACATCCTCTTAACAAAAACTCACCTCACATCCACCTCCTCGCCTCTCCTCTCTGAAATGATAGGGATCAAGAACGAACTTAGGAGAAGCGATATGAGTGGAGCATTCAAAGCAGTCGGTGATGTTGTAGGCGGAGCCGTCAAAGGAGTCAGCAGCGCGGTAGGCGGTGTAGCCAAGGGAGCCGGGCAAATCCTGACCGGAAATCCTATCGAGGGACTCGGAACGGCGGTGGGCGGTGTAGCTCAAGGGGCCGGACACGTACTCAAGGGCGGACTCGGAGCGGTGAAAAACGTGGCCGGTGACCCGCTGACCATGGGTGTTGCCGGATTCGCCACCTTTGGAATTGGCGGAGCCATCGCCGCACCCTTACTAGGGAAGCTGGGCTCCGGACTGGCCGGAACCGCCGAGCAAGCCGTGGGACAAACCTTCAGGCTAGACGGGCAGCAAGGGCAGCAAGACATGATGGCCTATAACAACCAGGCCGCCTTCGGACCTCAGAACGCTTACATGGCAGGCGGCGTCGGGCAGCCGGCTCCCATGGCCCCTGGCATGATGCCGCCTCCATACGGATTGGCACCGGGAGCGAACTCCTTCTGCTAAAAATTTAGGCCGCCAATGATCGCAAGGGGCAAGTCCTGGTAAAGGAGTTGCCCCTTTGTCGCGAAAGAGCCTATCCCATGAAAGTGCGCCGTGGTCGACGATCCGATCTTCCGTTCATTCGGGAGTTGCTGGTGGAATCTCTCACCGAGAGCATTCCCGACCGACGGGATATCTCAGGGCAAACCATCCGAGAACAGGCGAACGCGAACATCGATCTCGAAGACATGCTCGGCCGCCGTAGGGAGTTTGCCTTTCTGCTGGCAGTTCAGGAGGACACCCCGGCGGGCTTCCTGATTCTCGAACTCAACGATGTCGAAGAAACCACCGGCGAGCCCCAAACTCTGATCTATCATCTGGCCGTGGCTCCCGCTTTTTTGGGGTTGAGAGTCGATAGGCTGCTGCTGGATGAAGCGGCCAGGCTCACTCATCAGCGGGGCTATCGATACATGATCGGCCGCATCTCCGCCGGCAATCGTCGGGCCCTTCTCACCGCCCTGCGCCAGGGCTTTGAGGTCGAGCGGTATCAGGTGGTCACGGCCTGTGGCCCGGAGGGTCGAGCCTCCATGCCCGGCCGCTCTGCTAGCGAACACCACCACGACATTCGCCGGCTGGCGCAAAAACTCAAACGGAGGAAAGCAGGCCATGAGTAAGGAGAGCACCCTCGCGGCATCCCCGGAGACCCAGGAGTTGATCGACCTCTGTCTGGCTCTGGAAGACAACCCGGACCGGCTGGCCGAACTCCAGGACAAAGCCGATCTTCGCCTGGAAGAGATGCACCACGCCGAAGACTCCTTCTTTGCCGGAGTGGAGGCCCAGGGAGACGAGTTTTTTCAGGAGTTTCGCCACCACTTGGAACGGATCGAGGCCGAGTACAGCGCCTACGGCGACACCCTGGAAGACATCTTGGAGGGAACCTTCAAAGCCAAGGAGGCCGCTCTGCAGTTGGCCGAGGCGTCCCGTGGACTAAGGGTGAGCATGGCTAGCTATGAGGAAGCTTATCTCTCCCGGGGCGACAGTCCTTACGCGGTGGTCAACCTCCTTCGAAACCTGGCCGAACGTTCCGGGAAACGGCTCTGGACAGACACCTGTGAGCGCTACCAGACCTATTATCAGGAGGCACTCAAAGAGATCGAGGCCAGCGGCACGGTGGAGACACCGGGGGTGAAGGAACGCAAAGAAGCTCTGGAAGGCATCCTGGGCTGTCTTACCGAGCTAAGTGCTCTGCGGGCAAGCCAGGACAGCTTGGAGCCGCTCCTCACTCAACTGGCCGAGGGCCACTCCAGGCTCGATCACGCTTTTGACACTTACCACCGGCACGAATTCGCCGATGGCCCGACCCGAGCCCCCAAGCTTAACTGGTTGATCAAGGCCACCGAGGGTGTGCTGGCCGGCACCTATAAGCCCCGAGTCCTGGAGGGCCTGGCCCAAGAATTGCTCGATCTCACCCAGCACAACCTGGCCGAACTCAAGGCCATGGCCCGGAACAAACTGGATTCAGCCGTACTTACTGAAGAACTAGCCCGCATGACCCGCGCTATGGAGGAACTAGAAGAAGATCTCGACTTCCTGCTGGACTATAGCCAGGGGCAGGTCTCCGACCCCCAACGGGTGAGGGAAGCCCTCCAGGATCTGATGGATTCCGGCGACGAACTGGCCGAGTCGGTAAAACTGGTGAGGGAAGTGCAAGAAAACACCGGCAAGGTCACCTGTGTTCAATGTCAGACCACCCAGGAGAAGGGGGCCAGGGTGTGCGTACAGTGTGGAGCCATGCTGCCCCAACTGCCGGAAGAGGGCGTCTACACGCACGGTAGCTCCAGCTTCCAGGTGCTAGAAGGGGACCCAGCCGACCTCGATCGCGACGAGATCATGACCGATGTCATGCACGCTCTCTTCGAGTCGTGCGAAGCGTTTATGAACGGCAAACTGCCTGGCCAGGAACTGATTCAGCGGGTGGATGCAGGACTGAGTGAAGTCAGCCAGGCTGAAACCCGACTAAACCGCTTAAAGACCCCCGAATTGCCCAGTGAAGTCCCCGGTGACGAAAAGCCCCTCGCCCACAACTTCATCGATCTAGCGGAAGACGCTTTGATCCTGTTGAGCATGGGGGTGGAGGAATGCAAAAAAGGTCTTTTCTGCATTCGTGAAAGCGCCGAGCACGACGATCTGGAAGCCCTTCGAGCGGGCATGAGGACCTACTACGAAGGGACCCAGAAAATGTGGCAGGTCAGACGTCTGGAGCGGCAATTCACCCAATACCTGGAGGGTGCCAACTAGGAGCTTGTTTCTGCTGGGCGAACTTGCCGAGTGATTAGGGCCTGACCGCTCCCTCCCTGGGTCGAGTATCATCCCAACTTCTACCTTCATTCGTTTTGGTAGCCATCAGAAAGGGCATAAACAGCCCCAGAATCATCATGGGTAGACCGATGGCGGCTCCGAACCCCCAGGTCCAGATCGATAGAAACAAACCACCCAGGAAAAGTCCAACTCCCAGGCCCAAACCCATGATCCCGTTACTCGTCGCTACATTCTTTTGCTCTTCAGTCATGGCGGTATCCTCCGCTTTCCAAGATTTACTCAGCTAGATGGTAGCGGAGTAAGCCTGGGCCCAGTAACCCCGGCCGGATGGAGGGGGGGTACGCGAGGGTATCCTACCTGCTCAGACCTTAAAAATCTCGGGATGATCGGTGATGAGTCCGGCTACTCCCCGGTTGATCAGTTTTTTTCCACGTTTCAAGGAGTTCACGGTCCAGGGTACGACCGACTTGCCGGCGACCTCGGCAGCCTCGAACATCAGACTCTTGGTCACGAATCGGTGGTGAGGTAGGGCCATGTCGGCGGGGTGGCTCATGGCTTCGGATCGCTGGATCTCCAATCCGCCAACCAACCCGGTGAACAGCCCACTCAGCCCGAAGGCGGCTCCCAGAACTCCCGGATTTCCCATGCCACTCAGCCCCAGCGCTACCCCCAGGGCACTGCCCAAGACCCCTCCCGCGATGCTGCGTCGGATGACTTTGCGGGGGTGTAGCAAAATGCCGGTAGTGGTTTCGGGATTTTCCCACTCGAATTCACGGATCAGCTCTTTATCGAACGACTTGACCCATACGTCCCGGGGCTTTTTCTCGCTCAAGATACCAGCGATCTCCCCAGCTTTTCCAGACTTCACCTCGATGTCCAGCAGAACATTCTCACTCCCGGCCCAGTCCAGCACTTCTTCAAAGGTGGGCGGAGGGTTGCCGTCCCCGGCGTCCAGGGTTCGAAGGTATTCCAGGCTGACCTCATCCACGTTGCCGGTGCCGTTGGTGGTGCGGTCGAGTTCCCGGTCGTGCGTGACCACGTAGTGTCCGTCGGCGGTGCGCCGAATGTCGAACTCGATGCGGTCGGCACCGTCCTTGACTCCCTGCCGGAAGGCGGTCATGGTGTTTTCTGGGGCTTTGGCCGAGCCGCGGTGGCCGACCACCTCGGCCTTTCGATGGGTGGTTTGTATCTTCACCGGGGAAGTCTATCCGCAAAGGGTGGGGATGGACTGGAATTTTAAGTAGAAATTGTTAACTCTAGAGCTCCGGGCCGGGCATGGTGAGGTCGGATGGTACTCTGGATCTGCATCCCGGGCACCCTATTCTACCTACGGCTACAGAGTGTTTGCGAAATATAACAAGAGGCCACCTCCAAGGTTATCAGGCCGCCCCGGCAGAAGGACCCGTGACCATGTCCCAAATTCGTGTACTGCTCACAGAGTCAAACAATCCCTATCTCAATCTGGCCACCGAGGACTGGATCTTCAACGACATGCCTCCCGAAGGACGGGTCCTCTTCCTGTGGCGAAACGAGCCGAGCATCATCGTGGGGCGGGGCCAGAACGTGTGGTCCGAGTGCCTCACCGAGCAGGTGGAGAAAGACGGGGTCCATCTGGTGCGCAGACACAGTGGAGGCGGTGCGGTCTATCAAGATCTGGGCAACACCTGCTTCACTTTCATGCGGCCTCGAGAGAGCGCGCGTTCGACCCGAGAGCTGTATGCCGAGAACAACCAGATCTTGATCCGGGCCCTGGGCCGGCTGGGGGTCAAAGCCGAGGCTTCCGGCCGCAACGATCTGGTGGTGGAACACTCCGGAGAGACCTTCAAGATCAGCGGAAGTGCCTTTAAAGAGAACAAGGACCGCTGCTTCCACCACGGCACCATGCTGCTCAAGGTGGATCTCCAGCGGCTGGCCGGCTACCTCACTCCCGACAGCAAAAAGCTGCAGGCCAAGGGGATCAAGTCGGTACGAGCCCGGGTGATGAATCTGACCGAGGCGGTCCCCGACCTGGAGCATACCGCTCTGTCGGAGGCCCTGATCGAGGAGTTCTTCAGCTTCTATGGTGCGCGTGGAGAGATCGAGATTCTGAACCAGGAGAAGCTCTTGGCGATCGATAGCCTCTCCGCCTATCACTCGAAGCTCAAGTCCTGGGACTGGATCTACGGTAAAACACCGAGCTTTGCCCAGACCATGCGGGAGAGGTTTGAGTGGGGCGGCTGCGAGTTGCATCTGGACACGAACAAGGGTGTCATCACGGAAGCGGTTCTATACACCGATAGCCTGTTTCCAGAAGTTTTCGATCCCTTGCCGAGCCTCTTGAAAAACCGCCCCTACAGCTTGGGAGGCCTGCTCCAGGCAAGAGACCTTCACCTCCGCAAACTCCCAACCCAGGACCGTATCCTGCATGAATTGTATCAGTGGATCGGAAGCCAGATCGTATGAAGGTCGCACTCACCGGCGGCACCGGCTTCGTGGGTCGACATCTGACCAGAAAACTGCTGGAGCGCGGTCACAAAGTGGTACTGCTGGCCCGGGGGAAGAACCCGGGCAAAGATGAGTTTGCCGGAAACGACAAGGTGACGTTCGTGGCCGCTTCTCTGGCCCAAGGACCGGAAATGGTTCGGGCGATCCAGGGCTGCGAAGCGATCTACCACCTGGCCGGGATCAACCGAGAAAAGGGTGATCAGACCTACGCCACGGTACACATGGAGGGCACCCGAAACCTAATGAGTGTAGTGCGCCAGGCCAAAATCCGGCGGATCATTCACGTGAGCTTCTTAAGAGCCCAGCCAAAGGTCGGTTGTCCCTATCACGTGAGCAAGTGGAACTCCGAAGAAAGTGTTCGTAATAGCGGCCTTGACTACACCATCTTCCGTCCAGGAGTTCTCTATGGAGAGGGAGATCAGTTTTTGTCCCACCTCGAGAAAGCTCTCAAGACCATGCCGTTCTTCGGTCTGGTGGGGCACGAACCCCAGCCGCTCGCCCCCCTTCACATCGATGACTTCACCCGAGTGTTGGCCGCCACGCTCGAACGCGAGGATACCTACGGCAAGACCTTTGCCATGGTCGGTCCCGACACCCTGACCCTTTCAGAAATCGTTGAGAAAGTTGGGAAACAGGTCAAAATCAAACCTAATATTTTTCCTGTTCCGCTCCTCTTTCACCGGGTGGCTGCCGGGGCCATGGAGCTGCTTATGGATAATCCCCTGGTGACCAACGCCCAGATCACCATGCTGAGCGAAGACCTGTCCGTTCCCGGGCTACCATGTGATCCACTACCGTTGGAATTTCGTGCCCAGACACCGTTTCTGGGTGAAAAAGAGAAAGTCGACGAGGTGGAGCGCGACCTCACCAAGATCGCTGAAAAGCGAGGCGTGGAACTCACCGAGGAAGATATCGAAGTTTAGGGCTTCCGTAAGCAGGCAGAGGAACTGCCCGAACGAAGTGCTCCGGTTGTGCAGCGACTTGCCCAAAGGCTTTATTATCTCACCGAGACTCTGCTGACCCGGGGCCCTTTCTATCAGTTGATGCTTGTGGCGGGGGTGATCCTGGCCCTATCGGTTGGGGGTGGCGTACTTGTTCACCTCACCAATCCACACGCGTACTCCAACACCCCGGAGGCGATCTGGTGGGCCTTTCTGCGACTGACCGATCCAGGCTATCTGGGAGATGACCAGGGGCTTTATCCCAGGTTAGTATCGACCTTTCTCACGATCGCCGGCTACGTGGTCTTTCTGGGGGCACTGGTAGCCTTGATGACCAACTGGCTCGACCGCATGATGAACTTTCTGGCCTCCGGCCGCAGCCCCATCTTTGAAGAGGGGCACGTCTTGATCATCGGTTGGAACGACCGTCTCCACGCTTTGATCGAAGAGATCGTACACACCGCCCAACGAGCCGGTGAAGACGGGAATCGAGCCATCGTGGTCCTGTGTGATCCTTATGAACCGTCCATGGTACGGGAGCTTTCGCAAAAGCTTGACCCCGAGGTACGCAAGCGGTGCCGCCTCCTGGTTCGGTCCGGCGATCCCCTGGAGGTGGAAAGCTTGGAACGAGTCGATTTTGCCTACGCCCGCTCCATCATCATGGTGGCCACTTCCAGCGCCGATCGCTCCCAACGCTCGCTTTCCGACATCACCCAGGCCAAGGTCTTGATGAGCATGAAGGCCCACGCACCCAGCCCCAAACGAGTGCCCAGAGTGGTAGTAGAAGTGGCCTTCACCGGCAACAAACTGCTGGTCGAATCGGTGGGCTGGGGCAAAAGTACCGAAGCAGTGGTTGCCGACGATATCATGGGGCGGCTCTTCTGCCAGGCCGTGCGCTTTCCCGGAATCTCTAGAGTCTATCATCGAATGCTAACCGACACTTTCAGTGATTCCATCACTCTCAAGGGTGCTCAAGACCTGGGGGTAGTGGGCCTGACCCTGCGTGAGATCGTAACCTCTCTCAAAGATGGCACCCCCATCGGCTTGTTGCACCAGGGAGAGGAACAGTCGGACCTGGAACTCCTGAAGTTGGATGAAACCATCGAGGAGAACGACCGGGTCGTGATGATCACCTCTCGCGAACCTCGGTCAGCAAAAGAAGCGCCGCCGCCGAACTGGCAACTCCCGCTTCACCCAGAGTCCAGAGCGGAGCACCGGATCCTGGTACTTGGCTGGAGTACCGACCTGCAGGTATTCCTGGACGAACTCTCGGCCTACCCCGGGGAGTCTTATCAGGTCTCCTTGATCTGGGAGCACGCTCGCCCCCGGGAGCGGGAGAGACTGGAGCGACTGGCCGAAAACCGGAGCAACCTGAGCTTGAACTTTCAGCAGGGGGCCCTGTTAGATGCCGCAGAACTCGCCCGGACCGACATCCGAGAGTTCGACAAGATCCTGCTCCTGGCAGACCAGAACCAGCAGCCCCTGGTGGCCGACGCCGAAAATGTCTTGAGATACGTTCTGCTGGAACGGCACATCGCTTCACTACAGCATAAGCTGGACCTGGTGGTGGAACTCAACGACGAAGACAATAGACCGCTTCTCAAGGGCACCTGTCCGGATATCCTGATGACGGCCGAGATCCTGAGTCACTTGCTGGCCCAGGTCTCAACCCACCGCAGCCTCATGTGGATTTATGAAGAGCTCTTTACCAATGGGGGTACGGAGCTGCGCCTGCGTCCCTTGAGCACTTTGCCCCCCGAGGGAGCCAGCTTTGCCGAATGTCAGGCGGCGTGTTTGGCTGCCGACGCGGTGGCACTGGGCTTTATGCGGGGGCACGAAGTGCTGCTCAATCCACCCGCGGACCTGGTCCTGAAGTCCGGCGACCAGCTCATTCTGGTGGAGATGGAGTAAAGCCGGTTACAAACTCCTCTTCCAGGGGAGCCGCCAGAGCGTGGCGAGCCCGGGCCCGGGCCAAATTCAAGTCGTTGATGGAGTTGACGAGGTCGGTCTGGGCCTGCACAAAGGCTCGTTGGGCGTCCAGGACATCGGTCAGCGACCCCAGGGCTACCCGGTAGCGCCCTTCGGCGATCCGCACTCCTTCCCGGGCCGACTCCACCCCGGACCGGGCTGCGACCACATTCTCTTCGGCGGTCAGCAGTTGGGCCAGAACCTGAGTGATCGCTCGATTGACCTCCAGCTCGGTGCGCCGCAGGTTGGCTTCGCTCACCAACAACCTTCCTTCTGCGGAAGTCACGGCTCCCGCTCTGGCCCCCCCGTCGTAGATATCGAAAGCGAGGTTCAGCTGGGCCGTGAGAGTGGGAAATTGAACACCATCGAGGGTACCCTGATAGGTGATCCCCGTGAAGGTCGAGAGCTCCGGTCTGCCCAGAGCGTAGGCCGCCCCCACCCCGGCCTGCCGGGCCTGGACTTCACGTTGGGCGGCCAGGAGATCCGGCCGTTGCACCACCGCTTTCTCCAGAAGATACTGAAGTTCCGTGTTGGGGAGCGCCGGTTCCTGAAAACTCTCGATCTCCAGGTCCACCAGGGGAGACAGCCCCAGACTCAAGAGAAGATCCTGGCGAGCGGTCTCCACCTCCAACCGCAGGTCGTTGAGTGAGACCACGCTGGCTGTCACCGCCGATTGCGCGCGCACCACGTCTCCGGCCGCCATCTCTCCGGCATCGTAGAGAGCGCGAGCCAGCGCCAATTGCTGCTGCCGGTTGGCCAGATCATCCTCGGCCACCAGTTCCAGCCCGAGTGCTCGGGTAAACGAGTAATACTGCTCTTTCACGTCGAGAGCCACGTCGTTTTTGGTAGCCAAAAGGTTGGCCACGGCCGCCTGCCGCAAGAGGTCGGCCTCCTTGATCAGACTCCGGCTCCGGCCCCAATCCATCAACACCTGATTGTAGCCGATCCGATTGTTCAAGCGATCCACGGTACGGCTCGAACTCCCCCCGCCACCACTCACCACTTGTCCCCCTACGATCACGGACCCGCCGTCGCCACCCCCGCTGTTGGTGGTGATGTGGCTGTAGGAGGAAGTGAGTTCGATGGAAGGGAGCAGAGCCGAGCGTTCGGAAACCACCGCACCCTCCCGCTGGCGCAACTCTCCCTGGGCCTGCAGCACGTCGGGTTGGTTGTTCCAGGAAAGCAAGATCGCGTCAAAGAGGTTCAAGCGTGCCGTACTCGACTGCGTTCCTGGTAGCTTGATCTGAATCGGAGGCATGGGTCGGGCTTCCGGGATCATGGCCGGGTCAAAGGGTGGGGGCTCTCCTGGCACAGCGGTCGGCACATCGGGTGGCGGAGGGGGGAGTTCCTGTGCCCCCATGGAGGCCACCAGCAGGGCGGCTACCAGGAGCCCCCTGCCGGCCATTGCTTTAAACACGCTCGATCCTCTGAAAGTACCGGGAGCGGAAGTTGTCCAGGATGAGGTAGGCCGAAGGCACCACCAGCAGTGTCATCATGGTGGAAGCCAGCAATCCGCCGATCACGGCCACCGCCATGGGAGCTTCCAACTCGCCCTTCAAAGCCACCGGAACCATGGCCAGGATGGCAGAAAAGGCGGTGATGAAGATCGGTCTGAGCCGCTCCGGACAAGCCTTCAGCAAGGCTGCCTCTCGTTCCATCCCGGCGTCCCGGGCTTGCAGGGTGTTCTCGATCAAAAGGATCCCGTTTTTCACGGCGATCCCGATCAGCAGCAGCGCTCCTACTCCGGCCATGATGCTAAACGGCACCGCGGTGAGAAAAACTGCTAGAATGACCCCGGAGATGCAGAGGGGCACGGTCAGCATGATGGAGAGGGGAACCACCAGATCCTCGAACTGAATGCACAGCACCATATAGATCAAAACCACGGCCAAAAGGGCGGCGAAAGCCAATCGGTTGAACTCGGCCCCCTCCGCTTTCATGTCCTGGCTCCAATCCCAGCGGTAGCCGTCGGGCAGATCCAGATCAGCCAGGGCCGCCTCCACGTCACGCTTGATGTCGCTCACCGCGCGGTCTCTCCCGTCACTCTCCAGGGCGGTGTAGCGCTGGCGAGAGAGCCGGTTGATGGTGGGAAAGCCCAGCGCGGTCTGGGCGGATGCCACCTGCCGAAGTTGGATCCCTCGAGCGGTTCCGATGTTGTCGCTATTCACCTCGGAACTCACCACCAGACTGCGCAATTCCGTGGTGGATTGTCGCTTGTCCTTGGGCAGTTGAACCACGATGGGGGCGCGTCTTCCATCGGCCTGCATGTAAGACGCCACGTTGCCATCGGAAGCGGTTTGGATGGCTCTGGAGATGTCGGTGAAACTCAGCCCCAGCTTGACCGCCTTGGCCCGGTCGATGACCCAGCGGATCTCCGGCGTGGGGTCACCTCCCTGGGCCCGAATGTCGCTCAAGCCAGGCACCGCAGAAAGTACGGTGATCAGTTGGTCAGACAGGCGATCGAGGACATCCAGGTCGGGCCCGAAGATGTTGACCTGGATCTCGTCTCCTCCCCCACCACCCCGGATAAGCCAACTCACCACGTCCATGTTGAAGGCCACGATCCGGGCTGCCGGGATCTGGCTAAACTCCCGACCCAACTGGCCCACCACGGTGTTGGCTCCAGGACGCTCGCTCTTGGGAAGCAAAGCTATCCAGGCCTCACCGCTGTCCCTGGAACCCCCACCCCGGCCCGAGCCTCTACCCACGCTGGTCAAGAAACTTGAAACCGCGGGGTGCTCGGCCAAAATGGCTTCGGCTTTTTTCATGGCCTGGTCGGTCTCTTCCAGAGAAGTTCCCACCGGCATGTTCAGGCGCAGGCGGAGGGTCCCGGTGTCGCTCCGGGGCATAAATTCGTACCCCAGAAAGGGCAGCAGGAGCAAACTCACCAGGGTGACCACCAGCGCCCCGATGATGGGTCTCCATGGCTTGACCAGGGCTTTCTCCAGGCTCTTGACGTAAAGGTCATCCCAGTGATCCTGCCACTTCTCCCAGCGCTCGAACTGGCGGGCCCAAAAACCCTGAGGCGGCTCGGCGGTGTTGGGGTCCTGGATGTAGGTGGAACAGAGCATCGGTACCGCGGTGAGGGCGTCGAAGGCGGAAAAGAGAATCGCCACGATCACCACCGCGGCAAACTGCTCAAACATCTGGCCGGTTTGACCGGGCACCAACAAAAGCGGAAAGAAAACCACCACGATGGTCACGGTGGAGGAGATGACCGCAGAGAGGATCTCCCGGGTGCCTTCGATGGCCGCCTCCCGAGGCTTGAGGCCATCCGCCTCCATCTTGCGGTAGCAGTTTTCCATGACCACCACCGCGTCGTCCACGATCAATCCGGTGGCTACCGCCAGTCCCACCAGGCTCATGGTATTGAGGGTGTACCCCTGCCACCACAACACCCCGAAGGTGGAGATAATGGAGACCGGGATGGAGGTCGCCACCACCAGGGTTGAACGAAAGTTCTTGAGGAAAAAGAAGACCACCGACATGGCCAGGATGCCGCCCAGTATGGCCGCCTCCTGAAGCGACCAGACCGAGCGAGAGACGAACTCGGCCTGGTTGTAAACCGCGGCCAGTTTCAACTCCGGCCGGGCTCGCTCCACTTCCTTGATCTTTTCCATCACCGCCTCCACCGTGGATACGGTGTTGGCCTCGGCCTGCTTCTGCACATCCAGGGCCCCGGCGGGGGTACCATTCAGACGGCGGATGTTGATGGCATCGCGGTGGCCATCGGTGATACGAGCCACCGTGCCCAGCGGCACGGTGTCGCCGTTGGGAGAACGGACCGGCACGTAGCGCATCTCTTCCACGTTCTGAATCCAGCCGTAGCTGCGGACCAGCAGTTCCTGCTTGCCCACGTACGAAGTACCGGCCTGGACGTTTCGGTTCTCGGAGTTCAGGGCGTCCACAAGGTCTTGAGAGGTGAGTGAGTGGGCCAGTAGGGCCTGGGGATCGAACTCCACCATGATGGCTCTCTCCAGCCCCCCGTTCACGTCCACCGTGCCTACCCCCTCGGCCGATTCCAGGATCGGCTTGACCTCCTCCTCCAGGATGGTGCGAAGCCTGACCGGGTCTTCTATGCCGGTAACTCCCAGCACCAGGATGGGGATGGAGTTCGGGTCGAAACCTCTGATCTCCGGAGACTGCAGGGTGGGATCATCCTGGGGAAAGCTTCGCTGCGCCCGCTGAACCTGCTGCAGCACATCCAGCGCTGCCTGTCCCATGTCTTGGCGAGGTCCGAACTCCACCGTGACCCGGGAGCGCCCTTCGCTGGTTTCGGACTCCACACTCACCATGCCCGGCACGGTGGCCACCGCGTCTTCGATAGGGCGGGTGATCTGCACCTCGAGATCCTCGGGAGCCACCCCTTCCCACTGGGTGGTCACATAAATCGACGGCCGAACAACGCTGGGGAGAAGCTCGATGGGAAGCTGGGTGTAAGCGATGGCTCCCAACAGCATGAAGATCAAGATCCTCATCCAGGTGGCGACCGGGCGGGAGACCGAGGTTTCGGCTATATCCATCTACTCGGACGCTCCCGGGGTAGGGGTGGCGGAGAGACTTCCTGTGGGCCTCCCGATCACCTCGGTAGAATCTACCCGCACGGCATCGACCTCCTGACCCTCGGCGAGGGGATTGGCGGTTTGCACCACGACCTGGTCTCCTGATTTCAGCCCGCTCACCACAATGGTTTTCTGGTCATCGCCGGGTCCCAACTCCAGGTCCACCACCCTCACCTTGCCGTCCAACACCTGATAGACAGTGGCCGTACGCGCCTCATCGTTGCGGTTGTAGAGGGCGGAGGTCGGGACCACCAGTCTCTCTCCCTGAGGGCCCAGGGTCAGAAGAACCCTGGCAAACATGCCGGGTTTGACCAACCGGTCGGGGTCATCGATCTTGACCCGGATGGAAAACTGGCGGCTCACCTCGCTGATGCTGGAGTCTTTACTGAAGATGAAGGCTTCAAATAAGCGGTCTCTCAGCCCGTCGATCTTGACCTTGCAAGAGGTTCCCTTGCTGACGTAGTTATAGATCTCTTGGGGCAGCGAAGCCACCACCCAGACCTCTCCCCCGGCCTGCACGGTGAGGATCACATCGCCCACGTTGACCAGGGTGCCGGGGTCCAGGTGACGCTCGCTCACGAAACCATCCACCGGAGACTCCAGGGTGGTGTCTTTCACCTGGAGTTGGGCCGACTGCAGTTCCGCCTCGGCCGCTTCCACCAGTGATTGCTGAGCGCGCAACTGCTGTTGAAAGCTCTCGCTGCGAGAGGTGCCCGCCCGAGCCTCGGCCACGCTGGCCCGGGCCGATTCGGCAGTGAATCGGGTGGTCTGAATATCGGCCTCGGCCGAGACGTTGTCCTTTTTGGCTTGCTCCCGGGCATTCAAAACCCGAGTCTCGGCCGCTCTGAGTTCCGATTTTCTGGCCTGCACCACGGCGTGGGCGCTCAACACCTCGGCGTAGGCGTCCTGGACATCGGCGGCCGACACAAAGCCCTGACGCTGCAAGCCGAGCATTCGTTCGTATTGCACCTCGGTCTGGTTGAAGGCCACTTCCGCCTGGCGCAGCAGAGATTCGGCCCCGGCCCTGGTCGCCTCGGCTTGAGCCACTGAGGACTGACCCTGGGTCAGGGTTGCCTGAAAGACCGATTCGGACTTCCTCACCCCGGCCTGGGCCGCGGAAAGATTGGCCTGAGCGATGGCCACCCCGCTGTCGGCCTGCACGTCGGTCAGTTCCTGCTGGCTGAGAAGTTGGTAGTAGGTGAAGCGCGCGTTGGCCAGGTCGCTTTTGACTTTGTAGAAATTGGCCAGAGGCTGGGCGTCGTCTATCTTGGCCAGAAGCTCACCCTTGTTGACCTCATCGCCGGAAAGTTTGGTGACTTCCTCCAGCAGACCGGAGGTCCGGGCCACGATGTCGGCCGTCTGCACCGACTCCACGTTTCCGACGAACTCATAGCTGAACTCGAGTTTATCCATGCGGGTGATGTCGACGGCTACCTTGTTGCTGATACCCCGTGCTCGCCCTTCTTGCCGCCCTCCACCGCCACCAAACAGGATGACGTAAAAGCGCCAGCCCACCAGCAGGGCCAGGGCACCTACCACCAGGGCGGTAATCTTGAAGGTATTGCTCCGGTTGGTAAAGTTCACTTCGCTAGTTATCCGGTACTCCTGAACGTCGAACCTGTACTGTGAGCCAAAGTTTCAGCCACCTCTCAGAGTTGCTCCAGGACATCCTGGGCTTGCTCGGAGGTCGAGGCTGAAGAGTCGTGCCAGACGATCTTGCCGTCCTTAATGAGAAAAGCCTGGCGGGTGGAAAAGCCGCCCAGTTTACTCACTCCGAACGCCTCCAACACCTGCCCCTGGGTATCGGGTATCAGGATGAACGGCAGGTTGTGCTTGGCTTTAAAGGCTTTTTGGGCGGCGGCGTCGTCGGTACTGACTCCCACCACCGTGACCCCCTTATCGGTCAACTCTTCATAGGAGTCGCGCAGCGAGCAAGCCTGGGCTGTGCAACCGGGCGTGTCGGCTTTGGGATAGAAGTACACCACCACCGGGCCGCGAGCGTAAAACTCCGAGAAGTTCACGGGGTTGCCGTCCTGATCGACGGCTTGCACTGCCGGTGCGGTCCTGGGCTGCTCAGTGGGGCCAGCTACGGGTTCACTTCCACCGGGTTGGCATCCGGCCATCAAAAATAACAATACGGATAAGATTTTCTTCATTGCAGTGCCCTCAAAAATGGATTGCTTCTCCGCTCTCGACCCACCGTGGTGGTGGGGCCGTGACCGGGGTAGAGTACTATATCATCGGAAAGGGGTAAAATCACTCTCTGGATGGATTCATCCAGAGCGCGGGGAGAGCAGCCTGGGAGGTCCGTGCGGCCCACGCTGCCTTCAAAAACCAGGTCTCCCACCAGAGCCACTTTCTGCTCCGGACAGACCATGGTCACCGAACCCGGGGAGTGACCCGGGGTATGGTGGCAATCGAAGCTGAAACCCGCTACCTCGAAGCTGCCGCTGCCGGGCAATTCGTGGTCGATCTTCACCACCGGACAGGGTGGAAGACCAAACATGGCCGCCTGTTGCGGGGCTGCCGCGGCCATCTGCCAATCCTCCGGGTGCAGGTAGGTGGGTACGCCCAGCCGGACCCGGGCCTCTTCGGCGTAGGCCACGTGATCGATGTGGCCGTGGGTAAACACGATGGCTTCGATCTTTACCGCGAGCTCTTCCACCCGCTTCAAGATCCGCTCGACCTCATCTCCTGGGTCCACCAGAAAGCCTCGCTTGCTGTCGGGTGAAAACACGATCAAGGCGTTCATGGCGAAAGGCCCCACCGTAATGACTTCTATCTTCATTCGAGTACGGTGCTTGCTGCATCCGGGAACTCCTGTCAGATGTCTATACCTGGGCGAGATTGCAAAGGCTCTGCAGAGATGTGCAGGGGAGCATCAAGAAATTTCAGAAAAGATTTAGAGTATGAGAAAATTTTGGGCCATAATCTTTTTGCTTTGCCTGATAGTCGGGTGCACTGCGCTGCGCGAGTTGAGAATTGATGATTTCGCCTTTGGCAATAAGCGCACCGGTTTGCGCACCGAGAATCCGACCTTCAAGGCGGGGGAAGACGTGTACCTGAATTACGCCATTCGTGGGATGGCGCCCGACAGTTCTGGTAATGGGAAATTGAGCTATAAGATTACCGTCAATCAGACTGACGACCCGGTCATCGATGTCGAATCTCGAGAGTTCAAAGTCAATAGCGATCTCACCTCGTTTGGACCGTCCAAACCTCACTTGTGGACTGTCCCGAGCGGTCTCTCCGGTCCCCAAGTTCTCCAGATCGAAGTGATCGACGAAATCGCTGGAACGAAGCTTATCAACGATTACCCTTTTACTGTGGAGGGTGACTCCGCGGATTGATAGTCGAGGAGTTGTCGCACGGACCCGAGGTGGTCGGTGGTGAAGTAGTGTTTCGTGCCGTTCTGCAGCATATATTTCACCGTAGTTGCAAATAGAGCCATTTCTCTTGACATCTTGTCTTTGAGCCCGTTTGGTTTTGTGTCTTCGCTAGTTTTCGAAGAAGTTCAGAAACCAAAAAGGTTTCCGTTTTGGAAACCCCCGCAAGTTCTATTTCGAGCGAATTGGCAGAGCCTTCTTGTAGTCTCAGAATAGCCAATTCAACTGGCACTGACCAACCGATCATTTGGTTCGTGTATCCATAAAGAACTTCGTTCCAAGTCAGCTTTGGTCTTTGGGAACATATAAATGAAGCAGACAGTCTATACATTTCTATGGCTTGATGATGGTGCGGCGGGAGAGGCCATGATAGCGGAAATCCCAGGTATCGCTAGCTGACGCAGGCAGAGAGTTCGTCAGAAACGCTAACAGTAAAGCCATAGAAGAAGCCGGGATCTGGACGGGAAGAGCCTCACTCACTTGTCTTCGCCGAAAAATGATGAGGTCATTCTCATTCGGTTATTTTTCTCCTCAGGCCGGCAGACCCGGGGATCCAGGCTCTCGCCTTCAAACACCCCTTCTGGAGCCGCTCAAAGCCCCTGTCCTGGTCGAGGCTCTCGAGCGGAATGATCTCCCCTAGAAACCCCTTGACAAACAATTGCATATATGTGCAAATATACCCGTGAAGCAAGTCCAAGATTTCACTTGGGAGCTGTTCAAGGCTCTCGGCGAACCGAATCGATATCAACTCTTCTGTAAGCTGTGTGGGTGTGACTGCCCTTGTACGGTAACGGAAGTGGCCGATGGTGCTCCTCAGGATGTTTCGGTGATATCGCGTCACCTGAAGCTACTAAAAGATGCCGGAGTCGTGTCGGCCTCTAAGCGGGGGCGGGAGAAGTACTACCATGTCAACGCTACAAAACTGGTGGAAACACTGCGGGCGTTGGCCGATGCGATCGAGAGTTGTGAATGCTGTCAATCTGAGAAAGGAGGTGGCTGTTGTGAGTGACGATGTCAAGAAATGTTGCTGCTGCGCTGGTTGCGATTGTAGTACCTGCGCTTGTGGCTGCGACTGTAAATAGCTAAACCGAGGTGGGTGCACACACCTCGGCTGCGGCTCGTTAACAATCATGCCACAGAGATTCATTGGATCCGCAATCCGCTCCAGTGGAGCGGGCGGGGTTTTCCGTTCAAACCCGAGAAGTCATCCGGTCGATGAGAGTCTTCTACACTCCCGCCCAAAGCGTGGCCAACAACGATTCCTTCAGCCCCAGTGCCGGCAAGCCCGCTCTCTTAGTGGAACAGTGGAGAACTCGCTGGCCCGACAAGCTGGAATTCGTGGAACCCCAGCCGGTCACGGCGGCGGCCCTCAGTTTGGCCCACAAGTCCTCCATGGTGGAAGAGATCCTGAGTTGCCAGGGGTACAATGGTTTTGGCAATCGTTCCCAGGAGGTCGCTCGGTCTCTTCCATGGACCACCGGTTCCTTCGTTTCCGCCACTCAATATGTCGTTGAGCACGGCGGGGCGGCTTGCTCGCCGACCAGCGGGTTTCATCACGCGGGATTTGATTTCAGTAGCGCTTTTTGTACTTTCAACGGGCTGATGGTGGCCGCCATGATGGTGCGCCATGAGGTGTCGCGAATCGGCATCCTGGATTGCGACTATCACTACGGTAACGGTACGGACGACATTATTGAGGCCCTAGGTCTCGAAAATGTCGGGCATCTTACAACCGGTCGATTGCCAAGAGCGCTCGGACCCGAAGGGTTCCTGGAGCAGCTTCCACAGTTCTTGAGCGAGATGAAGGCCGGTGTTCTCCTGTACCAGGCAGGGGCGGACGCTCACATAGACGATCCGTTGGGCGGTTGGATGACCTCGGAGCAGATGCGCAGGCGTGATCGAATCGTGTTCGAGTACTGCAAAACCAATGGCATGCCCGTGGTCTGGAACCTGGCCGGAGGCTATCAGGAAAATATCCAGAATGTGCTGGATCTTCATCACGCGACCATGGAAGAGTGCCTGAAGGTCTTCGCAGGATGACATCCGAGGGTTTTTCAATGGCCGTCGAAGAGGACTCGAGACTGGTCGACGGCCTTAAGCTCTTCCTGCCGAGAGCGCCAGATCAACCCAAGATCTCCAACAACGCCTCTTCAAACTTCACGAAGAATCGCTCTAGATCGTCGGAGTGGGTGATGACGTTCTCTTCCACGATGGAGAACGCTTTCTCCAGATGTTGGAAGGAGAAATGGAGGGAACCGAATTCTCGGGCCTGGGCTTCCAGGTAATAGCAGATGATGGCCAATCCGGTTCCGTAGGCGAGCAACCTGCTCACCACGGTCTGGCCGGCCAGCAGTCGCTTGCCCTGGATCTGGCTGCGCACAAACTTGATCAGGGTGGCCCGGGTCATTTCGCTGGCCGGTGGGTACCAATTGAAGGGAGGGAAAGCGGCACCGGTGCGGTGGGAGCGAGATACGCCATCTTCGATCAAACCCTGGGAGTAGAGTTCGCGCTCCTCATGACCGCTCTCCAGCTCCAGGATGCTAATGATGGCCCGGCCGAAAATGTCCAGCAACTCCAGCGCCTCCTCCAGCATCGTGCAGATTCGCCCTGGAGAGAAATCGGAGGCCGAAAAGGAAGCCCCCTGCTCCAGAATGGTACAAGCCCAGTTGATGAGAGCCTGGGGATAGATGTCATCCTTGATGAACTCGAGAAGCTTCGTTTCCAGCAGAAGATAGTCGCAATAAGGAACCTCACAGAGGTCGCTGATCCAGACCTTCTCACCCACCGCCGCCAACGGTGGAAGCTCCTCGACGTTGGTGATGAAACGGGTCAGCCACTCCCGCTGCGCGGGGAGCGGGGCACCCACCCCGGCCAACACCGCCGGGCACGCGTGGGAAAGAGAGACGTGGAAACCATCGGGGGTTCGGACCAGATTGAGAGGAAAGAGCTGGCAACCCAGAGGCTTCGAGTCCTCCCCCAGATCCCGGTGCAGTTCACACAAAGTCCCGTCCAGAAAGACGCAACTACCATCTTCGGTGGTGCCCAGGACGACGACTTCTTCCAGCACTCGCAACGGTGCGTAGCCCTCTCGTACCTTCTGAGCATAAAGTTCCGTTTTCTGGATGCTCTCTACCTTGCCTTTGGTCACGATAAGGTCCCAGTCGTTCTTGCAGCACTTTCCGCAGCTCGTGCATGAAAAATGGAGACCTGGCACAAAATGGATCGGAGGACTGGATTTCATAGCCGAGAGTATTCTCTACCTCTTTCATCCCTCCCGCTGAAGCTTATTTTCAAACCCGGGAAACTGCCACCGTTCCCCGTTTGACCAGGGAACCTAGAAACTTAGATGGTGCTTCCGGGACGACCCCGGACAGAAGTGCCATCATCAACTCCGTGGCCACTCTCCCCATCTCATAACGAGGCTGGGAAAAGCTGGTCAGCGCCGGGGAGAGGTAACGAGCCATCTCGATATCGTCGAAGGCCACCACCGAGATATCGTCCGGCACCAGCAGACCGTGATCCCTTATAGCCTTGATAGCCCCGATGGCGAGGGTGTCGTTAAAAGCCAGAAGAGCCGACGGCGGGTTCAGGCTTCCCTCCTCAAGCCACCTTCGCATGGTCTCCTCACCCGCTTCCATCTTCACATCCGGAGATTCCCGGTGGATCGCCCTGACTGCCATTTCCCGGGTAAATTCCTGAAAAGCTTGAAAGCGGGTCCGCTGGGCAAACCCACCGTTGGCAGCTCCCAGATAGGCGATCGAGCGGTGGCCCAACTCCATCAGGTAACTCAGGCATTCCCGGGTGGCTGCCGCGTCATCGTGCAGCACTCCCCAGGGGTTGCTCTCGGGATCGCAATTGATGGTGACCACCGGCACCTGCCGGGCCAGCTTTCGAAAGGGTGGCGTCATACCCGGCAGGCAGCACACGAACACCCCGTCTACCTGTTGGTCCAGGAGGGTTTGAGCCACCGCATTCTGGCGCTCCAGACTATCCTCGGTAGCCGCCATGAGAAGACTGCGCTCGAGAGGGAAAAGCCGATCGTGAATAGCCTGAACCACCTCGGAGTAGAAAGGGTCGTGGGCGTAAGTAAGCACGATCGCAAACGAACCCGTCGTCTGAGTGCGCAGGGCCCGGCCCACCCGACTCGGCCGATAGCCCAATTCCCGGGCGGCCTCCAGCACCGCCTCAGCGGTCTCTGGACGAACTCGGGGATCGCCCCGGAGGGCACGAGAAACCGTGCCGTGGGTCACCCCGACAACCTGGGCGATGGTTTTGATGGTCACCCTCTTCACACGTGTGAAGAGTAACCGATCGGCCACCTCGATCGCAACAGTGATAGGTAAAATCTGTTCATAACTCTGTAGCATGGCTGCAATGCAGTATTGTCGGTAAAAGGATAGAATAGAGCCGTATGGATAGTTTACGCGCGCAAACAGGTCTGGCCAAATTCAAGGCAGGACTGGCGACCGGAGGCCGCTCGGGTGGAGCCACGGTGGCCCCCGGAGGCCAGCAGACTCCTTTCTCTCCTCCGGCGACCCGAGGAGGCCAGCCCCCGGGAGTCTCCATGCAGTTGCCCGATGGAGCAAACCCTTCCATGTTTCGTCCCGGCAATACTGTGCACGGGCAGGTAGCCGGTATGAAGAACGGCATGTTCTTGCTTCAGTTGGGCGATCAAATGTTGCAAGCCCAGAGTCGCGTGCCACTGAAAGTGGGCGACAACATCTCGCTGCAGGTGCGCGGGGAGAACCAGGGCCAGATCCACCTGAGCATTCTGACCAGTCCAACCACCAGGATGACCATGTCGGATCTCTCCAGCACCCTGACCAGTATGAGAGTTCCCATCGATGCCTCCAGTCTGGACCTGGCCAAATCCATGGTAGAGTTGAAGATCCCCCTGACCAAAGAAAACTTCACCATGATGAAGCAGGTACTAGCCCAGGTGGGGCCCGGCGGTGCCGCCAACCAGGCTCCCATGACCAGCAAAGTAGCGGCCACCGGGTTTCTCCAGAATAGCCAGCTCCCGGTAACTCCTCAAAACGTGACCGTTCTGTCCAATTTCATCGCCAACAACCCGCAGATAGGGATGCAGATGATGTCCCTTAATACGGAATTAAGAAAGGCCATGGAAAACACTCACATCGCGGCCAAAGATCTCAACAAGATGATCGGCGAGGTGCAGCAAGGCCTGGGCAAGATGATCATGGAGCCCCCCTCTAGGGAGAACAAGAACAGCCAGGTCCAAAACTCCAAAAACCTCAAAGGAATGGCCAAGCAGACCGGGATCGAATTCAATCTGGGCTCGCTCGGCTTCGGGGGCGGTGAGGAGTGGGATTTTGCGGCGATCTTAAAGCGCATGCGAGAGCGCTTTGCCAAAGACGGGGTGGGTGGAGAAGAGCTCCTGGCCCTGATGCAAAGCCTGGAAGAGAATCTGGAAGCCCAAAAGCTGATCAATCGGGCCAAGACTGAGAGTAATCTGGGTTATTACTACTTGCAGATACCGGTGCAAGGAGACCCGGCCGAAGTCTGGTTGGAGTATATGGAAGACGGCGACGGAAACCGGGTCGTCGATTTCCAGGATACCCGCATTGAGTTTCTAGTGAACACCGAGGAGATGGGCGAGCTGCATTTCCTGGTGGAGGTGCGCAAAGGTAAAGCGAGCGTCTTCTTGGGCACCGCCTCCGAAGAGGTTCGGAGGTTTGCTACCGGCTATCTGCCCGCTCTAGCCGAGCGCCTGTCTTCCATGGGGTTTGAGCGGGGGCAGTACCGCACCGTCTTTCGCCAACACGGCGGAAAGAGAGAATTGGTGGAGCACACGGACTTCGACGAACTGGAGCGCTACAATGTCCAAGCCTAAGTGGCATGAAGCCTGGCAAGACGCCTTCGATCAGGGCTTTGAGCAAAGCCCCGACCCCGCCGAGAAAAAAGCTGTCGCCGTTCGTCAGAACCCCGACGGAACAACTTCAGTGGTCAAGACGGCCCGGGGAGCCGAAGCGGCTCGTATGATCGCTCAAGCCGAAGCCGGTGGGCTTTCGGTGGAGAGCGATGCCGAGCAGGTCGAGGCGCTGATGTCGGAGCAAAACGGGGCCACCGATGTGCCGCCGGAGGTCTATCAGTTGATGTCGATGGTCATCGAGTTTGCCCAGGAACTCTGCCAGGAGTGGACAGCCAGCCGGGTGGAGAGCTTGTTAGAAGATGACGAAGCCCCCTTGAGGCCCGCCACCGAACTCGAATACACCATGGATGATATCCGACCAGTCTAGTGCTATACTCTTTAGGTGCGAAAAAGCTCCGTCGGTTTTACTCTCATCGAAATCATCTTCACTTTGACCCTCACTGTGATCCTAGTCGGAATCTCCCTCCAGGTCCTTAATCCGGGAAAATCCAAAGCACCGGTCCAGAGCATGGCGGCCGTTCTGGCCCAGGAGTTTCGCTCCGCTCGCCAACTCGCGGTGGCCGGTGGTCATCCGGTTGCGGTGGGGTTGCCCACGGACGATGGTGCAAACCCCAGATCCGCTTCTTTGTATCGATTGGAGGGTTGGAACAAGCCGGTGGTCACCACCTCTCGCAACTACAGCGGAGAGTATCCCGGGGTGGTCTTTCTGGCTGCTCGCTGGCCCGGTCCGGCTTTCAGCGAGGGTCTTGCTCCCTCCCCCCTCTCCAAGTTCGAGGTATTCGACCTGGCCGAATGGCTTCCCCCGGGCTATGAGAACGACTACGTTTTCTGCTTCACACCCGATGGCGGGCTGGTCACCAATCAGCTACCGGCCCTCGATGGGCGCTACTCCTTGGTGGTCGCTGACCGTCCCTCGGTCACCGGGGTGGCTCCCGGCGCCTGCACGGTCACCGGCGCCCAGACCGCCATCACTCTGCTGCTCAGCCCCACCGGAGGCGTGGATCAGGTCACCGGCCTGCCGGGTAGTTCGGGACTCGGCAGCGGAGACAGCAGTGCCTCCGCCTCTCTGGCCCGAACCCGTACTCAACACGCCGGTGGGGGAGCAACTGTAAAGCTTTCGCAAATCAGAATCCTCCCGAACCCTGCCACCGCCCCTCCGGATCAGGGAATCTGTGTACCTGGCCAGGTTGTCACCCTGGAGGTCTACGCCTACGACCCCGAAGGGCGTGCTCTTTTTGCCAAATGGAATCAGCGCTCCCTGGGAAGTCCCGCCCCCGATCTCGGCCAATTCAGCTATCCCTTCTCCAACGCCAACCCGGCCTTGCAAGGGGAAGTGGACAAAATGGAGTTCGTCTACAACTTACCCGCCGACATGCAAGCCCCGGAAGCCTGGATCGGTGGAGTCGCTCCACCGGCCGGGGTGGGTGTTTTCCGGGCTCGCTGGAACTGGACCGTCCCCATCACCTCCCAACCCGGAGATCGTTTCGCCGTGGAGGCGGATGTACGTGACGCTAAAGGCGAAGTCTTCATCGAAAATCCTCCCACGCAGGTCCTGACCACTCCACCCAGTGGTCGATTGCTGGTGGAGCGCCGTGGCCCCGATGGACTTTGGCAACTGGTGACCATGAACCCCGATGGTAGTGGAGAGAGGGTCCTGTCACCTCCCGGCGTGGAGGAGATCATGCCCAGCATCGACCGGGCAGCTTTGAAGGTCGCCTTTATTCAAGGAGAGTCTCCCAATCGGTATGTCAAAGTGAGGAACCTCAACGGAGGCCCCGAACAAGTCCTGGCCGGTCCCGGGACCTACACTTCAGTCTCCATCTCGCCGGACGGTAGTTGGGTCAGCTATCGGGATCAGGCCAATCAACAACTCATCACGACCAAACTCGACAATTCTCAAACCTACGTCGACTCCCAGTTGTTCGCAGCAGACGGCCACCTGATCAAGAAATCTCGCACAGGTTGGAGCCAGGACAGTCATTATATGCTGTTTGAGGGAGGCTCCGAGCCCGGGCGAGACAACCTGATCCACTCCCGAAACTTGACCAGCGGCCATCTCACAAAACTGACTCCGACCCAATTTTGGAACACCACGGATAGCTACATCGGTCCGGAAACCCCTTACGCCCCTATGAGCTACGCGGCGGCGGGCGGAGACCGAGTCCTGCTGAGCCTGGGCAACAACAACGCTGTTCTGATCAATTTTCCGGTCACGGCAAACCAGTATGAAAACGGTGGGATCGTGCCGGGAGACCTGGTCCTCGATTATCACCCCAATCCTACCGGCCCCAAACTTCGAGTAGACTATGGTTCCAACGTCTTCGGAATGACAGGCGCCGGTAGCGACAACGATTTCCCCGACATCTCCTCCGACGGCCAACTTCTGGTTTGGACCCGAAGCGAGCAGACCAGTGGTGCCGGATACGGCAGTATCCCGGAAGACGAAGAAGGACAGCAGGTGTGGATCGTACCGCGAAACGGAGACAACTTCATGATGGTCGGGGGTAGCCCCACCATCATGCAGGAGACTGACGTCCGGCGGGCGGTTTGGATACCCGCCGGTCAGTAAGTTATGGGGGCGGAGCAGCGAAAGAAAGGGGGGTTTCTTCTGGTTGAGGCGATCGTGGCCTCTTTCCTGATGCTGTTCGCCTTTGCCGTGGTATCTTCACTGTTTGAAGCCTCCATCCGCTGGGAGTCAGAGAGTGGCAATGTGCGCCGCGCCAGCATGGTGGCCGAGAAGAAGATGGAGCAGTTGAGAGCGCTCTCTTCTCAGGTTCCGGCGGGGTCTTCCTTCTCCCAGGTACTCGCAGGGCTGGTCGGCCCTCAGGATCCTGATCCGGACGCTCCCGACTTCGAGATCGACGTTCAGATACTCGCCCATACCCACCGGCCGGTCCCCAGCTCCGGGCTGACACCCATCGACGGAGTCCACAGCCCCTGCAGCACTCTCTTTACCGAGGCCCCCGACCCGGACAACCTGACTCTCCCCCAACGAAATCCACCAGACAATAATCCGCAATTGAACAACGCTTACAACACCTACCCTTACACCCGTCACCTTCCCGACAGTCTGCAACTGGTTCAGGTGACCGTGACCTTTGGAGGAGACGAGCGCTATCGCCTGGTCTCCCTTTTGGGAGACCCGGTGACCCCTTTCGACAACACCCCTGACGTCGTAGTCACCAGGGTCAGTGGCCCCACGAACCTAAGCGATTTTACCACCACTTCCGTTTACACCGCCCAGGTGGTCACCTCCACTAATACTCGACCCGACGATGTCACTGTCTTGTGGGGTATCACCAACGACAGCACGGGCTCGCTGGTGCTGATGCCGCTGGACTCTTCGGGCCGGCAGGTTCGCGTTTCTCGGCGCCCCATCACCTCGCTTGGCATGAACGCTCAGGCCCGCCTGCAAGCGCTGGTTCGTTATGGTGGACAGGAGGCGGTGGGGTTCTCCACCACCATCAATCTACCTTGAGAGGGCGAAGGGGCATGGGGTTCAGTCTGTTTGAAGTGGTCGTGGTACTCGCAATGACCGGGCTTGTTCTCTTCACTTTGTCGAGACTTCTTTCCCAAACCTTCGAAACGCTGCGTTTCTTACAAGAGAAGAGCCAAACCCTGGAGAGCGCCACTCTGGGCGGGGAGCGCTTAACCTCCGAACTCAGGGAGGCAGTCTTCATTGAGCAACCCATTCCCCTCGGTCAGGTCAAGTTTCAAAAAGTGAGACCGGTCGCACCGGAGGCTGTAGGCAATCCGCTCGAAACCCCGGCCAACGAGCTTCAACGGACCTACGGATCCATCGGTCAATTAGGAGAGGTGAGCTATCAGACCAACGCCGAGGCCCGATTGATTCGCACCGTAGCCGGACGGAGTAGTACGGTGGCTGACGAAGTCAACGCCTTCGTGGTGTCTCCATTTTCCGGTAGCCAGAGTACTTTTGTTATTCGACTCTCTCTGACCGAAAAACGCCGCGTGATTACCTTTGAGTCGCTGGTCACCTGTCCCGCCTTGGAAGCAGGCTTTGTACCGTGAGGGCGAGGCGGCGGCAAAACGGCTCACTGCTCATAGCGGCGCTGATGCTTTTTGTCTTGCTTCTGGCTCTGGGTTTGGGGTTGATGTCGACCCAGTCGAGCCGGATGAAGGAAGCCAGAGCTCAGGCCCTCTCCGTCCAGGCTAAACAACTCTGCCTGGCCGCCTGGCAGGACGCCCGAGTGAAACTGGGCACCGACATTCTCTTCCCACCCCAGGGAGTTCTGGAGTCGTTTGCTTATAGCGAAGATGTCCTGGATGGAGAGGGCAATTTCGTGGGTACCTACACCGTCGTGATCGATGTTCGCTTCGCTCGACCGTTTCGGGATGTCATGACCGGGGAGTTGACTCAAGGCTTGTACCTGGTGACCTGCAACGGCAAAGTCGGAGAACGCGGATTCGAACCAGAGGCGGAGCGCACCATGTATTACGAACTGGACATGAACAACTTCAAGGTCATTCGTTTTGAAGATCGTGGCAGTCTCTAAGAGCCTGCAGCACGCCTTCTACCCCGAAAACCACCATGGTCATCCGCTCGTAATCCAGGGTCTCCGGAAGGTCCGAGGGCAGGTGATAGTGGGGGTTTCGCATGGGGCCGGTATCGGTGACCATGAACGCGGGGTACCCACACTGCCAAAACGACCAGTGGTCCGAAAAGGAAGCGTAAGGGACCAGGTTGGTACAAGGCGCGGCAGCCTGCAACGGAAACTTCACGGTCTGGTGAAAAGCTCGAGCCGCTCGCTTCACCAGTTCCTCTGACTGAGGATTTCCCACCAGCGCAATGAAGTCGCCTCGCTCCGGGAGTAACCCCAGGGTTTCCGGCTGCTTTTCGCAGTAATAACCCAGCATCTCCAGGCAGACCATGGCCTGAATATCGTCCCCTCGAGCCTGGCAGCCTCGGGCATAAACCAGACTCCCCATGGTGGGCGACATAAAAAACGGTGGCTCTTCATTGGCGAAAGCCACGAAGCGGAGGGTGCACTCCCCCCTTTTTCCGTGCGCACGACCCGAGAGGGCCAGCAGTCCGGCCACCGCCGAGGCGTTGTCGTCGGCACCGGGGGTGCCCACCACACTGTCGTAGTGGGCACCCACCACGACGATCTCCTGAGGGCGGGTGGAACCCTCAATCTCTACCCAGAGATTGGTAAATTGCCGGCCATCGACTTCGTAATGCTGTGCTTGTACCTGGTACCCCACCCTAGCCCAGTACTCGCAAATATAAGAAATTGTCCGCTGCAGGTTGTGGTAACTCTGATAATTTCGTTCCCCGATTTTGCCGGCCAGGTAGCGGACGTGCTCCTCTAACTCTTCTTGCAGTTTCAGCTCTTTGAAATGAGGGTCAAGCGTCTGCGCCCAACCTTCCCGGTAGTATTCCATCATTTGGGGGCCCGTTCGGCGTACCGGGAAAAAAGACTGCACAGGACTGGGAACTTATTCAAACGAACCAGGCCAGGTGCTACCATCGACCCTTGAAACTCAGCCTCCCCTATTTCAGACCCTCGAAAACGAGCTCTCGGCCCGTTTCGACGAAGTTCGAGAACTACGCTGGGATCTCCACCGACATCCCTGCCTCTCCGGAGATGAAAAAGACTCCGCCGACCGGATAAGGCGGTGGCTCTCCGAGAGAGTCACTCCTTCGGAAGTCGTGGAAGGCCTGGGTGAAACGGGGCTCGCGGTGGTGTTCGACAGCGGTCGTCCAGGCTCCACCGTGCTGCTGCGGTCCGAGTTGGACGCGCTGCCACTGGACGATCTGCCTGAAATGCCCCACCGCAGCACCCGCCCCGGGATCGCCCATAAGTGCGGCCACGACGGTCATTCCGCCATCATCTCGGCGGTGGGGCTCTTGCTGGAACGGTTTCCCCTGCCGACCGGTAGAGCGGTCTTGCTTTACCAACCAGCCGAGGAGACTGGGCGGGGAGCCAGGCAGGTTATCGCCGACCCGCGCTTTTCTGATCTGAGAGCTGATTGGGCCTTCGGCCTGCACAACGTCCCTGGCTTACCACTGGGGCAGATCCGTTATCGCACCGGCCCGTTTTGTCCGGCCTCGGAAGGGATCGAGATAAGACTGGTGGGGGGTCCCTCCCACGCCGGCGAACCGCACAACGGTCGAAACCCTGCCCGGGCCATGGCCCAGATGATCACCAGTTTCTGCGGACTACCCACCGAACTGGGCGGACTGAACGCAGTCGGCCTGGTCACCCCAACCCACCTGCGGATGGGAGAAAAGGACTTTGGGCTCTCGCCCGGAGAGGGCATCGCCTGTTTTACCGTCCGGGCGGAGACCAATGAAAAACTCCATCACCTGGTAGACACCATGAAGTCCCGAACCTGCATGATCGGTAGCGCCTACGGGCTGGAGGTTGAGTTTCTGAGGCACGATCCGTTTTCCGCCACCCTCAACTCGCCCGAGGGAACCCGGGTGCTGGATCAGGCCTTTCAGCATCTCGGCTTTCCCACCGAGAGCGTGGACTCGGTCTTTCCCTGGTCGGAGGATTTTGGAGAGTTTTTATCACTCATGCCTGGAGCGTTTTTTGCCCTGGGCTCAGGGGAGGACTGCCCTTCCTTGCACACCTATGAATATGACTTCCCCGATTCGTTGATCACCCGGGGAGCCGCCGCGCTTTATACCGCAGCCTGGATAGCCGTAAGCGGCCAAGGAAAGGAGTAAGACTCATGAACAACCTGTTTATCATCGACCAAGAATTTCTCGGCGCCCCCCACGTGATCGCCAGTTATCTGCTGGAGGGCCCGGACGGTCTCATCCTCATTGAGACAGGACCGGCTTCAGTCAAAGCGACCTTGGAACGCAAGATAGAAGAGTTGGGATTTTCCCTGAATCAGATCCGGCACGTACTGGTCACCCACATCCACCTCGATCACTCCGGTGGTGCCGGCTACTGGGCCGAGCGCGGTGCCCAGATCCACGTCCACGAAAAGGGAGCCCGCCACTTGATCGAGCCGGAAAAACTCCTGGCCAGTGCCAGTCGTATCTACCTGGATCGGATGGATGAGCTGTGGGGTACCACCATCCCAGCTTCGGCCGAAAAGGTCAGCGTCTTTCAGGAAGGGACTCGGAGCCTTGCCGGCCTGGAGGTCAAGGCTCTGGACACCCCCGGCCACGCCGGCCACCACCTGGCCTTCCAGGTGGGCGACGCCCTCTTCACCGGCGACGTGGCCGGGTGCTGTCTGCCGGGCTGCAACTTCCCCTCCGTCCCGGGGCCGCCTCCGGAGTTCAACCTGGAGGCTTGGACTAGCAGCTTGAGCAAACTCCGCCAGGCCCAACCGGCCGCCCTCTATCTCACTCACTACGGAAAAGTGGATGAACCGGGGCAGTATCTGGACGCCCTGGAAGAGAGACTGCACGATTGCGTCAAGTTCGTGAAAGAGCGGGAAGGTCTGACCATGGAAGAACTCCAACACGCCTACTCAGAGTGGGACCGCGCCCAGTCCGAGCGCTGGAACGTGAGCGAGCAGGATTACCAGCGCTATGAAAAAGCCAATCCTGGATTTATGAGTGCCCAGGGGATCCGCCGCTACCTGCAACGGAGATAGCTCTTCACTCCAGATCCCGGGTACCGATCAACGCCAGGCCGTCGGCCCGGCCCGAATCACCGAGAGTAGCCAGTAACAGGTTGGTGAAGGCCCGGGCGGTATCTTTGGTTCGCCAGTGAGCGACCAGCGCCCGATAGAGAGCGGAAGCCTTGCCGCCGTTCCAGTTTTCAGCCAGAGCGGCCCCGGTGGAAATTTCCCCCCGGTAGTCCTGGGCACCCGGGAAAAAAAGACGGCAACCGGGACCCACCGTGGCCTCCCCTCCCTCGTCGAACTGCTGGAGGGCGCCCGAATCTCTCAGCCCTCTTGCCCCCAAAGCCAGCGGCTGCTTCCAGCCACGCCGAAAATACTTCACGCGAGCGTGAATCGGCATGAACTGCATCAGGCAGAGACGAGTGGTCTGGGGAAGACCTTCCAGAGCCTCTCTACCGGCTCTTCGAGGGTTCTCGTTGTCTCCATGCTCGGGCCGGTCCAGCACTGCTACGACAGCATTGATCACTCCCTCCACCAGTTCCGGACTCAGCTCCCCGGTGGGGTCGGAGAGCCAGATCAGCACAAAGCGCTCAGCGTGCAACGGGAGGACCTGCACAAAGTCGCGCGGCCCTCGCCAGAGTGCCACTTCAAAAGAGTCGACTCGATGGCTCTCTAAACGTCCTTGCGACGGCAGACTATCCCAGGGCTCCACCGGCAAGACCCGAACCGCCGCCACCCGCAAATGAGAGCGCGGCATCAGGTTTTGCACCGCCGGGGCCCGATCGCTCCAGAAGGCGTTTTTGGCCAGCGCCACCACCCGCAATGGATGTTCACCCAGATGCTCGTTGAGGCTCCTGTGGAGGGCGGAGAGGGCGCCGCCGTAGGGCCCCTCTCCTCGACCCGCGTAGGAGGCCGAGCAGAGGACCATGATGTCGTCGGCTGCCATACGGATACGAGAGCTGTTAGAAAAGTAGTCCCGTTGTTCCCGGAGCATTCTTGCCTGCAGAGCCTGGTTTATCCGACCACTATCCAGGGTGCGCCCCTCTTCCAGGGAACCCCAGAGCAAACTGCCCGGGCAACCCGCGTTGTAGGTGACCACCGAAGAGCTGCGCGGATCAAAGAGTAATACACAAATCTCCAGGTACTCCCGGTACCCCTGACTCACCAGGTGCTCCAGGGCCAGGTAAGCTGAAAGGCCGGGATCCTCATCCTGCCTGAGGGACGCCTCTAAGACCCGAAAGGTCGGCTCGGGGTCCTTCTCCAGAGGCTGGCTCTCGGCATCCACCAGTCGCAGATAGAGCAAGGCAAACCGCTCCTCTTCCAACTCCAGAGGACGAAACCATTCAGGGCCGGAGTCCGGAACTAACTGCTCGAGCAAGGAGAGTTCGAAACGGGCCGTCCGATGAGACACCAGTTGCGAGGGCAGGTCGGATTCTAAACCCGGGGACGGCTCGGCCATTCGGCGGCCTCCTCGCTCCTGCCGGATCAAACCCGGCTCTATCACCAGGTAGCACGAGCAGTAGTCGCACTTTGCCCGCTGGGCTTCGATCTCCACCAGGGGAGCTCCGCAACCAGGACAGTATAGCGCCACAACCTTCACTCTCTAAAACGGCCTGGGCGGCAACTCCTCACCCAACTCGGTTTCGGAGTTTAGAGAGCGTAGGCTCTCGATCAACAAGGTTCGGGCCAGGACCAGTTTTTGCCAACCGGCCCCCAAGCCTCTGAGCAACCAGCACTGGTAAACCAGGATCGGAAGGTGTAGCTCGTGGGAGGCGGGCATACGGAAAAAGTGGGAGTCTCGCGGCGGCGGAATGGAAGTCTTTTTCTTCTGATCCAGTTGAGCGAAAAACTCTTTCTTCAAGGTACTGGGTGTCTTCACCCAACTGGTGGAGCGAAGGGCCGTGAGTTTGATCTGCTCCGACCAGGGGAGGTTGCCGGACAGGGCTCGAGCCACCAACTCCAGGAAACAGGCCTTCCTGGTCGGGCTCATCTCCTCACCGATCCGGTTAAAAACCTCGATGAAGCTCTCCACCGATCCGTAGAGCAGCTCTCTCATCAGAGCCCAGGAGGGGTCGTTGAAGAGCCCTCCTTCCTGGCCCAATAACCGGAGGGGCTCCTTCCAGGAATCGGAAACGTTGATCTGATCGACCTCACCGGCCATGTCTTTCCAGGACTCGTGGGGTAGCAGCATGAGGGCTGAGCGATAGCGGTCGGAGGGGTGAAGAGCAATATCCAGCATACTCTCCTGAGCCCAGGCCACCGAGACCTGGCCTTCAGTGATGAACTTGAACCAGCGATCGATAGCCTGATTACGCTCCACCGACCGACCAGCCCGCCCCCGGAGGTAGAGATGAGCCTGGTTCCAGTTCCCCGCCCCCTTCCAGTCCTGCTGAGCGATCCGCTTTTCAACCTCGAACAAGAGCGCCGTATCCAGGCGGTCGAGATAGACCTCAGAGCCCGTCTTGCGGGCTCGAAGGACGGCATCGTCCAGTTTTTCTTTGTCCTGGGTGACCTCCAGTCCCCGGGCCGTATCCAGAAACTCCGAGATACTTTTGGGGAACCTACCCGCCTTGTAACGGTTGCCCAGTTCCAACTTGAAAACTCGGTCAAAGATACCCCGGGTTTCGGGTGGCTTTTCAGCAAACGCACAGAGGAACCGGTCGACCTCCCTCTGGAGCCAGTGCAGGAATACCTCGTAGGCTTCATCTTTGATCAGGTTCCGGGAGGAGAGATCCCGCTTGAGGTGGCTGGTGGTCACGGCGCCGGTGAGCATGAGAAATTCAAAAAAGTTTGCTTCAGAGGCCAGCACAACCCCATTAGAAAGTAGGAGCACTTCCGGGTAGCCGGACCAGCGAGGCTCCACCAGGCACAGCAGCAACGAGGGCCCTTCGGGTGCCTCCCGGCAGGCGTAAAAGCAAGTGGCGTCTCCGCTGAGCGGCCCAGTAGCCAAAGGCTCCGGCCCCTTCACTTCCCAAACACCTCGAGTCAGCCCCTGAGAAGCCCCAAATTCCAGGGCCCGATTCTCCTTGACCCCATCCACCCAGAGCTCCAGAGGAGCGTGGCGGGACCACTGCAGAAAGCGCTGGAGATCCCGATCACTCAGCGGAGCCTCCACCAAAAAGGTGTGACGGTCCTGGTGCCCCACCGGTATCTCGTGCACCGTGGCCTCCCCTACCACCACCTGCAGTTCGTGCCTCGTCTGCACCCCTTGGCCCCCCACACGCACGGTGGACTGACCGGCGGCAGCACTAAGAGCGATGCTCAATTCGTGCAACCGCCCCCGGCCACCGGCACCACTGAGAGCGAGCAAATCCTCCCGTGAAATTGGGGCGCCATCGAAGGAAAGAAGCGTAGCTCGCGCCTCTCGCTCCAGGCTGAACTTGGAAGCACCACCGGCTACCGCTGCAGCCAACACGTGGGCCGGATAGTCGCCCCGGTTGGCCAGACAGTATTGCGCCATCTTCCAGTGGGAGCCCTCAGCCGAAAGAGTAAAGCCGCCCTCGGATTCGGGCTGACCCTCCTGCTTCATCTGATCCAGAAAACTTTCCACCGTTGTTGGTGTCGTTCGCTACCGAGGCCTGGAACACTTTCTAGGCGAGGGGCATGCACTGGAGGCGGGGATTTTGCGCAGCCCGTCACGGGTGGGGCATGCGGCGTGGCGTTGCATGAGCATGCGGCACGGCACGGCATGCACTGGGGGCGGGGGTTTTGCGCAGCCGTCACGGGCGGGGCATGCGGCGTGGCGTTGCATGATCATGCGGCACGGCACGGCATGCACTGGGGCGGGAGCTTTGCGCAGCCGTCACGGGCGGGGCATGCGGCGTGGCGCTGCATGAGCATGCGGCACGGCACGGCATGCACTGGGACGGGGGCTTTGCACGACCGCTACGGGCGGGGCATGCGGCGTGGCGTTGCATGAGCATGCGGCACGGCACGGCATGCACTGGGACGGGGGCTTTGCGCAGCCCGTCACGGGTGGGGCACGCAGCGTTGCGTTGCATGAGCATGCGGCACGGCACGGCATGCACTGGGGGCGGGGGTTTTGCGCAGCCGTCACGGGCGGGGCATGCGGCGTGGCGTTGCATGAGCATGCGGCACGGTACGGCATGCACTGGGGCCGGGGCTTTGCGCAGCCGTCACGGGCGGGGCATGCGGCGTGGCGTTGCATGATCATGCGGCACGGCGTTGCATGAGCATGCGGCGCGGTGCGGCATGCACTGGGGGCGGCGACGCGCCTCGCAAATCAGCTTTCTGAGTACCAATTCTCAAGGCTCAGCTCTGAGATGCGCCGAAATTCACGTTGATTATTCGAAACTAGAGTCAAGTTTCTAGACATTGCCTGGGCTGCGATCAATGTATCGAGAGGACCGATCGGAATGCCGGCGCGTTCCAGTGAGGCTCGAATCTGGGCATAAGCAATCGCGTCCTGAGTGCGGAATTCGAGGATCTCAATAGGTTTAAGAAAATTCTCTAGTTTTTGGAGTGTTTTCGCCCGTGCCGAACTCTTGGCCGCGCCTGTCCGGAGTTCAGCTTCCGTGATAACGCTGATGACCACATCCGAGCGAGCCTCTGCCAACAAACGGCCAATGATACTCTGATTCTGCTTGAGTGCATAGATACAGGTATCCGTATCCAAAAGGTATTTCATTCGAACTCGAGGCGCGGCTCTACATCACCTTGGGATGGCCTTTCAAAGTCATCCGGTATTCCCGCGAAAGACTCTAGATAGCCTGACGGCCAACTGTCCACCGGCTCAAGAATGACCGCATCCCCCTCGCGCCGAACCAGTACCGTGTCCCCTTGAAAACGAAACTCTTTAGGGAGACGAACCGCTTGACTTCTTCCTGTCCAAAAAATTTTTGCTCTTTTGCCACCCATGATACCTATCCAAAGTATGTACCTTTTTCCTCTATCGTGTCAACACACTTCTTGGTCGAATTTTGAAGTCTTGGGTATCCTGTCGGTGAGTTCTCTACTACTCGTCTTGAACTGTGGTATGGTGACGAGTCGTGAAAAAATCAATTAATCAAATATTCCAACTCCTGGTCTTTGTCCTGATGTTGACTCACAACCTTCCGGCGAAGCCCTTGAGGATAGAGCAGAAACCAGAGAAATTACCTTCAGTTTTGATTTCAGAAGATTTTCTCAATGTCAGCCGCAGCGAAGCTCTGAGAAAAGTAGCTCTAGCCTGCTCTAGCCTCGGGTAAAGAGCTGTATTACGATCAGTACCTAGATGGGACGATTTCTATATCTTTCCGCGAGACACCAATTGAATTGGCGATCAGTCACATCCTAGTGGATCGCCCGTTCCACAGTTGGCGAATAGAGAGAATTAGGGACGAAACTTCAGCAATTTTTGTTTCTAGTGGTCTGCCGACTCTATTACGTCGCGACTTTCCCGCAACTAGGGATGGCCGGTTCGTTTCTGAGTTTATCGTGAATGAAGGTGCAGCCCAATGGGTCAAGGATATCCTAGCCGGTGAGTATCCAAACGTTTTTTTCACTATAATGTTGAATCCGAGCGCACTGAAGGCCGAAGGTACTCAAGAAGAGGTAGCTCAAGTAGCACGAGAACTCTCCTACGGCCAGAGTTATCGGATTTACGGACTTCCCGATGCGGATTTCCTATTGCCTGTCCGATACGCCGAGCTGGATGTCGTCAAAGAAAGTATAGAAACTTTGATTCCAGAACTTGAGCTGCGGGTTGTCGACAACTACCGATTACTTTTTGCAGTGGGACCGCGAGAGGCGATTGCGGCAGCCCGGGGTCTGCTGCTCGAATTAGACAGACCGACAGAGGTTGAGTGATAGAAATAAACCAATTTTTCGCTAAAGCGCCGCTCATTGCCTAGGGAGTTTTGGCTAGGAGAGCCCAGATTTGAGATCTTTTCATGAGGTGTTATCCCACTCGGGGATAAGTGCAACAGCGAAAGTAGTGTCTCAATCCTTTGTCGTCCTTTATGACGAAAGCCCGTGGTTACGGGCTAAGATTGGATTTCATTCAGGGGCATTTCTCCTAGGGAAGCATCAACAGAGCAAGAATCGACAGAGCATGTCGGAACGTCGTTGGACCCAGTTGCGCTGGGTGGTGTGTATCGCCGGTTTTTTCCTATCCCTCCTGCTGCTCGTCCCTGAGTTTGAGGATGAAAAAGAGGTCAGCTCGACACCTCCCAGTGAGCTTGCGATCACCAACCCGCAGTTTCCCATTCCTACCCCTCGGCCTCGTAAAGAAGGGCTCGGCTTGTCGCGCAGCTTTCTTTTTGAGCTCGCCGGCAGCGACAAGATGGCGGGTCTCGAGCGGGAGCAGAATCTGATGCAACGCTACGACGATATCGTCGACCGGCTCGATGGAAATCGGGTCCCCCAAGTTGGAGTTAAGGCCGGTCCTTACACTGCCACCGTGACCATCGATGATAAACCGTTTGTCACGGTGCTGCCTCAAGACTGTCCTGAGTACTTTTCTCGACTCGACGATGAAGGAAAACTCCAGCTCGAAACAGAGGTCGCCTACGCGTGGGCACGCCTTATCCATGAACATCTGGTCCTGGAGAACTTCAAACGCGATCCTGAGTTTTTAGAGCTGTATAACTATCTGGCGCTGGTCAC
>Ga0172382_10001263_pt1 | contig 45650 bp, 39 predicted proteins | sample Leawel138RmetaG_FD_122245 | JGI IMG/M metagenome (GOLD analysis project Ga0172382, IMG submission 122245) | Leachate microbial communities from a municipal landfill in Southern Ontario, Canada - Leachate well 138R metaG | ecosystem: Engineered > Solid waste > Landfill > Unclassified | place...
TATAAATTGTTGGAACTACTTCTTCTCCACTTCTATCTATGAATCCATAATTTCCAGTAAGATCTTTAACCAAAGCATATTCACCTTTGTTATACTTAAATTCTTCAATTTTGCTATAAATTGTTGGAACTACCTCTTCTCCACTTCTATCTATGAATCCATAATTTCCAGTTACATCTTTAACCAAAGCATATTTACCTTCGTTATACTTAAATTCTTCAATTTTGCTATAAATTGTTGGAACTACTTCTTTACCATTTCTATCAATGAATCCATAATTTCCGGTAATATCTTTTACTAAGGCCCAATCATTTTGGTATTCATTATACTTGTAAATTTTTTTGTAGTTATTCTGAGAATACCCTAAGCTTGAAATTAAAATAAGCAGTAAAATCAATAATTTATTTTTCATTTTCTTTTCGGTTTTAATTAATTTTCCCTTTCTATGCTAACTCCTTAAAAATAGCCTTAACTCATTTATACACGCAAGATCATCTCCTTTATAATTCTATATATAAAAATAAGCCATTTGTTTGTTTCGCATTATCTTTTACAAAGATACTAATAAATTCTAAAATTTAGACTTAAATTTAATTTTATTTCCCAAAAAACTCCGAGTTTTAAAACTCGAACCGATTTGATGCCAAAAAACGAAACTTTCTTTAAGAATTTACGTATAATCTACATGGGGGTGTTGGTTTTAGGTTTTGCAAAATGGGAAAAGTGGGGTTTTGGCGGGATTTTTGTTGCAAAGCAAAACAAAAATCATGACAAAACAAGCAGAATATTTCAACAAATTCAGTACACGTAAATAATTTAGCTTTTAACTTTTAGCTTTATAAACTTTCTACTTTTTGGGAGCGTAGCGAAATGCAAGAAACCAAAATTCGTGTAATTCGTGGATGTCTCTCTTCGAGTTTTGAGCGAAGCGAAAAACGAGAAGCCCTTTCGACTTTTCACTTTCGACTTTATAGACTTTCGACTTTTCACTTTCGACTTTATAGACTTTCAACTTTATAGACTTTCGACTTTATAGACTTTTAACTTCTAATAGGTGGACAGTTTTGGATTATTATAAATCATACTTCTGTTTCGTTTAGGAGCTTGATAAAAGTTTGTTTGTCGGGCAGAATCATCTGGTAGCGACTGGCAAAAATCTGGTCGTTATTTTCGGGCAGGGTTAATTTAACCAGCACATTGCTTTTTTGTTTGCAAAGAATAATGCCAATGGTTTTGTTTTCCTCGGGCAGCTTTACATTTCTGTCATGGAAGTGTACATACATCTGCATTTGCCCGATATCCTGGTGTGTAAGCTCTCCTATTTTCAGGTCAATGACTACAAAACATTTTAAAAGCCGGTTGAAGAAAACAAGGTCAGCTTTGTAATGTTTTTCATCAATTGTCATCCGGAATTGCCTTGCCACAAAAGTAAAACCTTTGCCAAGTTCCAGCAGAAACTGTTCTAATTTATCAATAATGGCAGTTTCAAGGTCGCTTTCCGAATATTGATATTGTTCAGGCAGGTTGAGAAACTCTAAAACATAAGGGTCTTTCAAAATATCGGTTGGTTTTTGAATAATCTGACCTTCTTCAGCCAGTTGTTTTACTCCTTTTTTATCGCGGCTTAAAGCCAGGCGTTCGTATAGTGCGCTGTCAAACTGGCGTTTAAGTTCACGTACACTCCAGTTATTGTTCAGGGCTTCTATTTCATAAAAGTTTCTTTCCTGCTGTTTTTCAATTCTAATTAAAACTAAATAGTGCGTCCAGCTTAGTGTAAAGTTAGAATTTTCAGAAATCCTAATCAGTGATTGGGATTTTGTATCAACAGCGTAGAGTAGATAAAATTTACGCATGTTTTCCAGGTTCTGCACAGAAAACCCTTTCCCAAATTCTGCCCTCAGTTTTACTGACAGCTCTTTCAAAACTCCTTTTCCATATTCTGCTCTTTCTTGTCCCTGTTGTTCGTCTTCTACAATCATACGCCCTATTTCAAAATAAGTGTAAACCATAGTTTGGTTGATGGTTCGTACCACATTTTGCCTTGCAGACTGTAGCAATCCAGCAATTCTCTTAAATAAATCAGTAGGTTTCATTTCATTGTTCATAGCTAAACTTCGATATTTTTTAGTTTATAATATTTACCGCAGAATTTCGCAAAGTTCAACACCAAGTAACATAAAGAAAGCTCTGCGAAATTTTGCGAAATAGTTTGAGCAATTTTGCGGTTTAGAGTACATCAACGGTTTTCTTCCGTACATCTTCCACTGGCAACCCTCAGGTATTTGAAAACGGTGGTTTTCTGTAAATTCAGCATATTCTAAGTTGCCACCGCTTTCTTCTTTGGCTAATTCAAACTCTTCGTTCCACAAATCGCTGAAGCGTTTAAAAAAAAGCAAAGGAAAAATGTATTGCTTAAAGCCCAACGAATCAATCATTCCTCGCAGAATCTTAGCTGCACCCCAGAGATAATCTTCTAATTGGTTTTGAGTCATTTTTTATTTTTAAAATTCTTTTGTAAAGTTAGTTTTATATTACAGAAACTGTCTTTCTGTGTAGATAAATTTATTGTATTATTTCTATTTTCGTATTCTCTTATCAAAATGAATTACTTTTTATTTTAGTTTTTATGTTCAGTGTGTTGTTCTATCATTGGCAATAACTCACTTATACATCCCACAAACCCTTTCTTATACTCCCATATATAGAAAAAATCGCTAGTTTGTTGCGTATTATCTTTTACAAATATACTAATAAATTCTAATATTTAGACTTAAACTTAATTTTATTTTTCAAAAAACTCCGACTTTTAAAACTCGAACCGATTTGATGCCAAAAAACGAAACTTAATTTGATAATTTACGTATAATCTAAATGGGGTGTTGGTTTTAGGTTTTGCAAAATGGAAAAAGTGGGGTTTTGGCGGGATTTTTGCTTTTTGCAAAAATCATGACAAAACAGGTCGAAAAATAAATCTCTTAATAAAATAAAAAAAATGCACTATAAATTACAATCTTTTTCATTTAGCTTTGTTGTCCGACAAGGATTCGAACCTTGACAGGCAGAACCAAAATCTGCAGTGCTACCGTTACACCATCGGACAAAAAACTTTGCGAGTGCAAAAATAATTCTTTTTACTTAAAAACCAAAAATATTTAAGCAAAAATTATTTGCCTTTCACAAATTATAGTTTTAAGTTCATTATCAGCAACTTAGCTACTCGTACATTCCTGTTTTTAATCTAATAACTTCTTGGTCGCTAAGAAATCTCCATCTTCCTCTGGGCAAATTCAACTTAGTTAAGCCAGCAAAATATACCCTGTCAAGTCTTTTTACATTATAACCAAAATGCTCCATAATTCTACGCACAATTCTATTTTTTCCAGAATGTAACTCTATTCCGACTTCAGTTTTTAAATTATCTACATAACTTATTGCATCTACAACAATTGGACCGTCTTCTAATTCAATTCCTTGTGCAATTTGGTTTAAATGATCGCGACTAAGCGCTTTGTCGAGCTCTACATGATAAATTTTCTTTTTATTGTAAGAAGGATGGGTTAACTTTTTTGTTAATTCTCCATCATTTGTTAACAAAAGAAGTCCTGTCGTATTTCTATCTAATCTGCCAACAGGATAAACTCGTTCTTTACAAGCATTTTGAATTAAATCCATAACAGTTCGTCTACCCTCAGGATCGTCTAAGGTCGTAACATAATCTTTTGGCTTATTTAATAAAATATAAACCTTCCTTTCAGGATTAATCTTTTCGTCATTAAATTTAACCTCATCACCAGGCATAACTTTTACACCTAGTTCTGTAACTATTTCTCCATTTACGCTAACTAAACCTGCACTAATAAATGTATCTGCCTCCCGTCTTGAACAAATTCCAGCATTAGCAATATATTTATTAAGCCTTACTCCTTCTTGTTGCTTAAATTTTGTCGATTTATTGTTTTTTTTAATCGGTTTTGAAATCTTTTTTAATTTCAAGGATTTTGTATCAACTCCATTAATATCTTCCACATTAAAACCATCAACACTTCTGTTTTTAGGCTTTGGCTTTTCAAATTTAGGTTCAGAAATTTTCTTTTTTAAATATTCTGGTCCTTCAAAGTATTTTGATGCCTTATCATATTTTTTCCCATACTTTTTACCCTTACGCGGGGTAGAATCGTTATTGTTTTCGTTTTTTTTTCTATTCTTAGTGTTTTGATTATTTTTATAAGCCATTTTTTAAAGTTAATTAAAAGTTAATAAATAAAAATTTATTTGTAAGCTAAATAATTGTATTATAAAGGATAATGAAACGCAACACCTTATAACAACCTTGTATTTGTGGTAGGTTTAGGTGCTTTTACTACAAGAATTCTAGCTTGGGTTTTTCCAGGATTACTAATATAATGCACAATGTCTTTTGGACTTTCAATTAAACTGTCTTTTTCAAAAGTAATTGTTTTATCTCCAATATGAATACTAGGCTCACCTTCTAAAACATAAAAAAACACATCAACCGGAGTTTTGTGAGGTTTCAATGCTTCGCCTGGTTGCAAAGTAATATGCATAACTTGTGCTGAATCTTTGTTATACAACTGCCTTACATCAACTTTATGCGGCGTTTCTACAATTGCTTCTGTTTTGTAATTTCTTGATATCATGTCTTAAATTTTTATTTATGTAATATAACGTAAAAATATAAATTTTGTTTTAATTTTAATAAAATAAGTGTTTTTTAATTAAAAATATCTATTGAATAGTTCATAAATATACTCTTAAACATTTTAAATTATATTTTAAAACATTTTAAAAGCTTGCTTGGTACTATATTTTAGCAAAAAATATTTTTAACCCAAATGGATATTCTTTTTACACCTTACTTTGCCCTATTTTTAATAATTATTCTTGGACTTTTAATAGGTGGAATAAAAATAAAAGGTATAGGCTTGGATGTTTCTGCCGTTTTGTTTGTTGCCATGGCTTTTGGTTATTTTGGTTTAAAAATTCCCTCTGATTTAAAAAATATTGGCTTAATACTTTTTATTTTCACGATAGGATTTCAATCCGGACCCTCTTTTTTTGAAACTTTTAGAAAAGAAGGAAAAAATTTAGTAATACTTACTATTATAATTGTTGTTTCTAGCGCTGCTGTGGCTTTAGCTTGTGGTTTAGCATTAGGTTATAGTCCGGCTTTAACAGGTGGCTTATTTGCAGGCGGAATTACTAGCACTCCAGGACTTGCAGCTATAACAGAAATATCAAGCTCTGACCAAGCTACAATAGGATATGGAGTAGCTTATCCTTTTGGCGTTATTGGAGTAGTGCTTTTTATAAAACTTTTACCGAAATTATTTAAAATGGATATTAAAAAAGCTGAAGAAAAATTTGATGCCGAAAATTTAGAAAAATATCCAAAAGTTTTTAATAGAAATTATATAGTAGAAAATCCTGAAATCATTGGAAAATCAATATCTGAATTAAATATCAGAGAAAATACAGGTGCAAATATTTCTAGGGTATTTCAAAATGGAACAGCTTTTACGCCAAATCCACAAACAATTTTATATAGTGGCTCGATAATAAAAGCGGTTGGAACAGAACCCGATTTATTAAAAGTTCAAAATTTAATTGGCAAACCAACAGAAGTAGGAATTGCTTTAAATGAAAATTATGATGTTAAATTTGTGCTTGTTACCAATAAAAAAGTGTTGGGAAAAACCGTTAGTGAGCTTCATTTACAAAGTAAATACAATATTATTATAACTAGAATAAGACGTAGTGGGGTCGATTTTTCTGTTAGTTCAAATTTAAAACTGCAATTTGGAGATAAAATTAAAATTGCCGGAACAAAAGAAGATATAAACAAAGTAATACCATTTCTTGGAAACGAAGCAAACAAAATCCATGAAGCCAACTATTTGCCGGTCGCACTAGGTATAGTTTTAGGCGTTTTGCTTGGTCAAATAAATATAAAATTAGGAAAGTTTGATTTTTCTTTAGGATTAACTGGTGGAGTTATTACAGTTGCAATAATTTTATCCCGCATCAGAAAAATCGGACCTGTTGTATTTTCGCTAACAACAGCTGCTACACAAATTTTACGACAAATTGGTTTGCTCTTATTTTTAATTGGTGTTGGAACAGAGGCAGGCTCTAGTATTATTCAAATATTAAAAACTAATGGAATTGGCTTATTTTTATCAGGCGTTTTAATCACTTTAATCCCAATGATTTTAGCTGTTATTTTAGCAAAATATGTTTTAAAAATTCAAATATTACAACTTTTGGGTGGTATAACCGGCGGAATGACCAGTACTCCGGGCTTAGCCGCTGCAAGTTCAATGACAAAAACTAATGCACCAGGAATTGCTTATGCAACTATTTATCCAATAGGAATGATTATGGTAATAGTTTGTGTTCAAATAATTTTTTGGATAATGGCTTAGTTAGGAAGCGAAATTTTATTTACATTATCAATCCATTGGCGTTTTTCTTGATTAAATCTATCCATATGAATAGAATCAACAGGTTCTGCTGGTGGCGGTTCAAATTTAAGTGGGTCTATTTTTTTCCCGTTTTCATGAATTTCATAATGCAAATGCGGACCAGTTGACCAGCCTGTACTTCCTACATAACCAATTATATCACCTTGATTTACTCTATCACCAACATTATATTTTCCAAATTTAGAAAAGTGCATATATACAGTAGAGTAAACACTATTATGACGAACTTTCACATAATTTCCTGCTCCTGTTTGAAAAGTACGAACAATTATAGTTCCATCCGAAGCAGCATAAACAGGAGTGCCAGTAGGGGCAGAAAAATCTACTGCTAAATGCTCTGTTACCTTATGATGTATAGGATGCATACGGGCATGAGAATAACGCGAACTAATATGGGTAAATTCTAAAGGAGCTGGCAGAAAAGTTTTTCTCATACTATTGCCTAAACTATCATAAAAACAAGTTACAGAATCCTGCATAAACGGTATTGCCCAAAGCTCTTTTCCTCCATGATAAAAAACACCAGCTTTTATTTCGCCCAAGCTTACTCTTTCGTCTTCTACAAAATACTCATCAAAAATAATTTTAAACCAATCTTGTTTTTGTAAAGAATAAAAATCAACTGTCCAAGCAAATGTTTGAGACAAAGCTAAGGCAAGGTCCCAATTATAACCATTATCAATCATTGTTTGCCAAAGTGAATATTCAATAATACCAGATGCGGTGTTTGTAACAGTATCTATTTCTTTCATAGATTTAGTGATAAAAACAGTATCAGGATTACGAAAATCATATAATGTATATTTCATTTTAGAATTTTCATAAACAAAAATCTTAGCTTGTGGAATATCATCAATTATAGTATCATAAAAAATTGTATATGTTTTTCCAACACTTATTAAAGTTGTTCTAAATGTATCATTTGACATTTTAACAATTTCATTTATTTGTTGGGAATTAATACCGTATTTATTTAAAATTCCACCTATATAATCTCCTTTTCTTACAGTATCTTCTAATAACTCCCAACCTGTTAATGGTATTCCGAATTTTTCAGGTATAATTTCTTCTATAATCTCTTTTTCTATTACTTGCTTAGCTTTTTTGGGTTTAAAAATAAAGAATAAAACAGCTGTAAGAATTATCACAAAAACCATTAGACTTATTAAAAATTGCTTTTTTGTCATTACTTAAAATTTAAGTTGTCTAAAGTAGAATATTTTTTTTAGAAATCAAATATAATTTTCAAGCAAGTTTTCTTACTTATATAATCGCTTTAAATAAACTTTATAATGTTCTATAAATCAAGTTGATAAATTCTTTTTCCCAAATGCTTAAAGAATATTTTTCTTCCACTGTTTTTCTTCCTTTTTGCCCTATTGTTTTTCGCAATTCTGAATTTTCTATTAAATTTGATAAAGTTTCAAACCATTTATCTTCATCTTTGGCCAAAAAACCATTTTTACCATCTTCAATTATTTCAGTATTTACACCTACAGGCGACATAATAACAGGAATTTCTAAACTCATGCACTGTAAACCCTTAAAACCACATTTACCCTTACTCCATTTATCATCTGGCAAAGGCATAATTCCTATGTCAAATTCGCATAATTCCTCAATCTCTTTTTCTATTGTCCATTGAACTAATTTCACATCAATATCTTTATCCCAAGTTTTTGTATTTGCAATTACTTTAAAATATACTTTGCTTCCATATTTTTCTTTTATTTTTTTTAAAACAGGGATAAGCATATAAAAATGTTTTAATGTTGTGGTAGTGCCTGTCCAACCTATACAAACAGCCGATTTGTCGCAATTGTGTTTAGAAATATTATGATAATCTAAATTTAAAATCGTAGGTAAAATAAAAACATTTGAATTGTGATTTTTTGCATAATTTGCTAAAAATTTATTCCCAACAATTACTAATTTAGAAAGTTTGCATATTTCGGCGGTTTTTTCAGGTCGCTTTAACCAAGCCAAATTTCTATTTCCATCGCTTGTATCGTTTAGCCAAATAGAATCATCAAAATCAAAAATTATAGGGACATTGGTTTTTGCAAGTTTTTTTTCAAAATATATTGTTCCAAGCATAAAAGCCTCGCGATAAATAAATATTAAATCACAATTTTTAGCAGTTTTAATATCCTTTAATCGGTGAAAAAAACTCTTGATAAGTATTCTAAATTTAGCAAAATATTTTCGTTTAGAATAAAAAACAGCATCATCTTTTTCGCTAATAATATTAGAAAAAATTATTTCAAAACCATTTTTCTCTAAAATAGGAATAAAATGCTCAAATCTAAACCTTTGCCCCGGCGACCTATCTTTGCGATGCTGAACTATGGCTAAAATCTTTTTCATTTAGTGATAAGGCTTTTGTAAATATTATAATATTTTTCGACTCCCATTTGCAATGAAAATAAATTTTCAGATACTTTCCTCAAATCAAATTTATTAATATTTATAATATCTTCCATTTTATCAACTGTGTTTTTATATTCACTTTCTTTAAACTCTGAAACTAAAAGTCCAATATTATTTTTGGTGAAAATTTCGTCTATATCACCAACTCCAGAATTACAAACAATAGGAACTCCCATGCCTAAAATTTCGGCTAACTTGGTGGGTGAAGAAGCTTTTTTTGAAAAAACAGGTTTAATAAAAAATATGGATAAATCAGACAAGCTTAAAAGTTCAGGCACTGCTTCTCTATTAGCAGATTTAATAAGAATATCTTTTAAAATAATATTTTTTTCTTCAATATGTCTATGAATATTTTCAGGATTATCAGTAGTAATAAAAAGAAATTTAGCGTTTTTATATCTCAGTTTTAAAACTTTAAAAAAATCTAACATTTCATCCAACATATACCAAGTACCAATAGAGCCTAAATATGATAAAACAAAATCATCTTTGGAAATTTTAAGCTTAGTTCTTAATTCATTTGTTTTTGCCTCAGAAATTTTATTATAATCAAAATGATTAATATCTGCACAACAAGGTATAACTTCAATTGGGATATTTGGAAAATTAAATTTATTATGAATTATATCTTTACCTGCATTTGTTAAACTTACTGTATAATCAGCATTTTCTAAAAAAACTTTTTCTTTTCGTTTAAAATAATCATAAACAAGCTTAAAAACCAGATTTTTTTTGTTCCACAAATTACCGTCCACTCTTTCATCAGCATAAAATCCACGCATATCAAATAAAAACTTAGCTGCAAACTTTTTTTTCATTTTCATACCAACAAAAGCAGAAATATAAGAACGACAATGAATAATCTTGTAATTATATTTTTTATTAAGTTTTACAGCCTTTTTTTTTAAACAATAAATATCTTTTAAACTTGAAATTATTGGGGGATTTTTTGTATAATTGATATGATGCCAAACTATATTAGCTTCTGTAAATATTTTAGAAATAAAATCTTTTTTGTTTTGAAAGTTTATTAGTTTCTCGGCTGATAATATATGAATTTCAAATTCTCTTTTTGCTAGCTCTTTTAAATATGGAATAACTTGAGATTGCCCTAAAGCATCAGTCATACCATCATAAGAAACATATAAAACTTTATTTTTATTTGTCATATACTTATAAAAAAACTAAAAACTTTCAAAAATACTTATAATTTATCAAATATAAGCACATATTATAAAAAAGACTGTGTTAAAACAACTTTTAAAACAATAAACTTTCAAGCTGTTTTAGAAGTGTTAAAATGCAAGGCTCTGAAATTGAGGACGAAGGAGCGTACAGAAGTACGTGACTGAGCCCGAATATTGAAAGAAGCAGTTTGACACTTATGAGACACCACCTTCAAATATTGTTTATAATAAATTAAAAATATCTATATCTATAGTCTTCAATTTTTGCTTTTTTAATTAAAGCTTCAAGCATAAAATCAACTTGAGTATTTTGATTATATAATTTTGACATAAACTCAATCATAGCTTGATTTTGCTCATCTGTAAAATCAGTTTTTGAAGGAGCTTGGGTTTTGTTCACAACTTTAATAACAAATACCCCATTATTGCCTTTAATTGGTTTTGAAAGAACATCCATATCTAATACAGAAGCAGCGGCAATAATATTTGGTTCAAAACCAAGGCTGGGAATATAACGGGCAGCAAAACTAATATTATTAGCAGCTGCTGTTTCAATACCATATTTTTCTGCAATATCATTTATATCCATTTTTTTAGCTACATCTTTTTCTAAATCAGCTAAAAGTTTCTCTGCTTTTTTATTTTTAATCACTTCAGGCTCTATTTTTTCTTTAACTAAATCAAATGGTATAACGCCTTTCTCATAAATAGCTTTTACTTTTGCTACAATAAACCTATCAGTAAAGTTATAAACTACAGATACATCTCCTTCTTTGGTTTTATCATCATAAACCCAACGAACAAGTTCTCTTGCGCCCTCGGTTTGCCCAATTTTATCGTCTAAATCACCAAGTTCAGCAGTATAATTTACTAATTTTTCTTTTCTTACAGCTTCGTCAAACTTGCTTCCGGTAGTATTTTCTGTAGCAAAATTAGATGCATTAGCAAAATAATAGTTTACTGTAGGTTCAGAAAATTTTATCTCTTCGTAAACAGAAGTTAAAGTAAGTTTTTTCATAGCTTTTGTTTGGTCTGTAATTTTAATAAGATGAACGCCAAAATCTGTTTCTACTTTTACGATATCATCAATTTTTCCATAAAAACAAGCATCATTAAATTCAGGCACCATCATACCAAAAGTAAACCAATCTAAGTCTCCGCCTTTTTCAGCTGATCCATCTTCAGAATTATTCATAGCCATTAGCCCAAAATCTGCTCCTTCGTTTATAAGAATTAAAAGAGAATCTGCTTTTTCATGACATTCTTCCCAAGAAAAATTTTCATTTGGACGAATTAAAATATGACTGGCTCTAACAGAATCAGGGATAAAATTAATTTCTGACAATTCAGAGAAAAAATAAGCCTCATTATTTAAAATTACATCAGATAAAGTACCTGTTTCTTCATTAAAAAAGTTTTCTGGCAGTCCCATTTGCAATAAATCTATTTCAGATAAATTTTCTTCTTTAATACTCGGGACTAAACCACCACTAATATATCTATCATACTTAGTTTGAATTTTCTCAAATGCTTGTAAACTATCAGTAGTTGAAGGAGTTATATAAAAAACCACATAGTCAACCTCCCTATATCTCTTATCATTCATAAACATATTTTGATGTTTGTCATAATATGATTGCAAATCACTTTCAGAAATTTTTATGTCTGCGTCATCAATATTTTTATATGCTAACATTACATATTCTATATCAGATGAATTATTTTCTTCAAAATATTCTAACTCTGCAAACTTAGATGGTTGGTAAAAACCTTTAGCAAGCATACTAGAATATTTCAGTTTTAATATTTCGGGTTCGATTAGTTGCTTATAATTTGCTGGAGCACTCTCACCATTATATACTTCATAATACTCTTCATCGCTAAATGCTAGTCCAATTTCCTTAAAATATGAACTCATTAAATGTTTGTGCAAAATATTATTCCACACTAATTCTCTAAGATCCTCTTGTTCAATACGCTGACCTTGAAGAGCAAAAAAATTGTGAAACTCATTTGCAACTGCATCATACTCTGTAAACTCAATTTTTTTACCATTTATTTTTGCTAAAGACCTATCGCTTTTATTAAACCACCTTGCAATAGTCTCGTGATCGATAACAAATAAGAATAAAGCAACACCTACGAAAATTATTACCGCTATTCCTGCTCTATTTCTAATCTTTTGTAATACTGCCATTACTGTTAATTTTTAAATAAGTTATAAACTAAAATTTCAAAATATTTTTAGGTTGCGAAGATAATAAATTATTATTATTTATAAACAACCAAATAAGAATAATTAAAATACTATTTTTGCTAAATAAAATTACAAACATGTATAATTTGATAATAGATGCAGGTAATACAATAATAAAGATTAGAGTTTTGGCTAAGGAAGAGCTTGTTTTTTCAACAAACTGCAATGATTGGGACTCTAGTTTAAATCAAATAAAATTATTACAAAATAGATTTAAAATTTCTGCTTGTATCTTATCTAATGTAAGAGAAAATGATGTTTTTTTTGAAAATTATTTAACAAAAAACCTTAAAACAATATTTTTTTCTCACTCACTTAAGCTACCAATTACAATAAATTATAAAAGCATAGATAGCTTGGGTAAAGATCGTTTGGCTGCTGTTTGTGGTGCTTCAGAATTATTTCCAAATAAAAACTCTTTAATAATTGATGCCGGAACTGCTATTACTTATGATATATTAAGAGAAGGAAAATTTTATGATGGTGGTAATATCAGCCCGGGTATTAAAATGAGATTTAAAGCTCTACACAGTTTTACAAAAAAATTACCTTTAATAGAGCTTGACATAAATGATAATAATTTTTTTGGACAAAACACAGAACAGGCTATTAGATATGGTGTTCAAAATGGAATTTTAAGTGAAATAAAAGTCTTTATTGAAGAATTTAAAACGAAATATTCTAAGCCAAATATAATTTTTACAGGTGGAGATAGCTTTTTCTTTGAAAAGTTATTTAATTTTCCCATTTTTGCAGAACCAAATTTAACAATAATTGGACTAAACAAAATATTGAAACTAAATGTATAGAAAAATAGTTTTTATTCTGATTTTAATAATCAGCTCAATAGCATGTCTCGCACAAGGAAGAGTTGGTTCGCCCTACACAAGATATGGAGTTGGAGATATAAACCAAAACTCATTGATTAGAAATAATGCAATGGGAAAAACAAGTTATACCTTACCATATAATAATGGTATTAATTTTATAAATCCGGCTCTTACAGCTCAGATTGACAGTATGACTTTTATTTTTGACTTTGGTTTTAACGGTGGTTTTCGCACTTATAAAACTAATTCACAAAATGCTAATATGACAAAATCTGATTTTCAAATTTCACATTTAATATTTGGTTTTCCAATTACAAAATGGTGGAAAACAAGTGCAGGATTTTTGCCATTTAGTAATGTTGAATATTCAATTGCGGATAGAGACTCATCACTTAATGTAGTTAAAGATTATATGTTTCGTGGTAATGGTGGTTTAAATCAAATTGTATGGAGCAATGCTTTTACGCCTTTTAAAAATCTTAATATTGGAATTAATACATATTATTATTATGGTAAAATTTATAATTCAAATGCTATTAGTTTTGATGACGATACAGGAAGTTTTTTAAATACTATTGAACAAAATACCATAAAAATTAGTGATTTTAGTTTTGATGCAGGTTTTAATTATGTATTAAACTTAAATTCAGAAAATGATTTAAGCATTGCAGGAGTTTATGCCTATAATTCCCACTTAAATTCTGAACGTAACACCATGGTGTTTAACTCTCTTAGTACTGGTGGTTCAGCAATTACAGATACTGTTTTTCAGTCTATTGGTGAAAAAGGTAAAATTAGTTTAGCTCAAAAATTTGGTATAGGTTTAGGTTTTAATCATAAAAATAAATTTTATATTGGAGCCGACTATACTATACATGATTGGACAAATGCAAAATTTTTTGAAGTAAACGACCAATTGTCAAACGGTGCTTATATATCTGTTGGTACTGAATACACTCCAGCAGGAAGAGGAAAAATGTATTATAAATATTGGCAAGGAGTAAGTTATAGAACTGGGTTTTATTCTAACAAAAATTTTATTGACCTAAATGGCACAGAAACAAAGATTTCTGATTTTGGCATAAGTTTTGGATTAGGTTTACCAATGAAACGTTCTAAGACATCATATAACTTATCGCTACAATTAGGGCGAAGAGGAAGTTTGAAAAATACTTTAATTACAGAAAATTATTTTATTTTTGGACTTAGTTTTAATTTAGCAGATACGTGGTTTATTAAAAGCAAATTTGATTAAACGATTATAAAAGTTTTTATTATGAAAACAAATGTATTTTTAACCGGAATTTTATTAACTGTAATGCTTAGCAACAGTTTAATAGCACAAGAAGGCAATTTTGGAGATGACCCAGAAAATTGCAGAGTAAATTTATCAACTTATACAGAGTTTTTTAACCAAAAAAACTATACGGACGCAATGCCAGCATGGAGATGGTGTTTTGTAAATTGCCCAGAGGCAACTCGAAACATTTATATTCATGGAACAACAATAATAGAAAATTTTATTGCGGACCAAACTGATGAGGAAATAGCAGAAGCTTATATCGACACTTTGATGATGGTTTTTGACAATAGAATAAAATATTTTGGTCAAGAAGCTTTGGTATTAGGTCGAAAAGGTATTTCTATGCTAAAATATAGAAATACACAAATAAAAGAAGCCAACGAAGTATTAAAAAGATCTTTTGAATTAGGAAAAGAAAGCTCTGAATATTTTGTACTTCAATATTTAATGCAAACAACTGCAATTTTATATGGTAATGAAGATTTAAGCAAAGAAGAAGTTGTTACAACTTATTCTGAATTGTCGGATGCCATAAATTTTCAAATAGAAAATGAGGGCAATGAGACAAAAAAAGCAAGATTAGAAGAAACTGCTCAAAATATTGAAGAGTTGTTTGTAAATAGTGGAGCTGCTGATTGTATAACCATAATCAATCTTTTTGGACCAAAATTTGAAGAAAATCCTGAAGATATTGCACTTGCAAAGAAAATTATCAGCTTACTTGACGGTGGCAACTCAGACGAGTGTAAACTTTCAGACTTATACATGAAATGTGCAATTGCTTCTTATAATTTTGAAAAAACTGCAAATTCGGCTCATTCTATTGCTCAAAGTTATTTTAAAAGAGGAGATGCTGCAAATGCTGAAAAGTTTTATGAAGAAGCTATTTCCTTGGAAAGCAATTCTCTAAAAAAAGCGGATATGTACTATGAGTTAGCTCTATTATATTACAGTAATTTTAAAAATTATTCGAAATCTAGACAAGCAGCACGAAATGCTTTAGTAAACAATGCCAATTATGGAAAAGCATATATTTTAATTGGAAGACTTTATGCAGCAGGTGGCTCTTGTGGTGAATCTGTTGTAGAAAAGAAAAGTATAAATTGTTTAATTGTGGATCAATTTATCAAAGCTAAAAATGTTGACCCATCGGTTGCAACAGAAGCTAACGACCTGATAAATAGATACGCAGCTGGTTTTCCAACAGGAGATGATTTGTTTTGGGAAAATTATAGCGAAGGACAAACTATCACTGTAGGTTGCTGGATTGGCGAAACTACAACACTAAGAGCCAAAAAATAAGTGAACAAAAAGTTTTCTATATTTTTAAAAATAAATGTTGTGATACTAATAATTGCTATCACAACATTTATTTCTTGTAAAAACGATATAGACACTATAAATAAATTAACAGAAACACAAAACCTTCCTAGCTTTGATATTAAAGGTTTGGAAACAATATATAGCGACTCTGGAATTATAAAACTAAAAATATATGCTCCAACATTAACTAGATATGAAAATGAAGATATTCCTTATGATATTTATGAAAAAGGATTATTTGTTGAATTTTATAATAGTTCAATGCATGTTAGCGGAACACTTAGATGTAATTATGCTAAATATAATATCAAAGAAGAATTATGGGAAGCTAAAAGCAATGTTGAAATTAATAACCAGGATAATAATGAGAAAATTAATACCGAACAGTTGTTTTGGAACATGAAGTTGGAGAGTATATATTCAGATAAATTTGTTAGGATAACAACTGAAGACGAAATTCTATATGGAGAAGGTTTTGAGTCAAATCAAGAATTTACAAATTGGAAAATTATTAAACCAACCGGATCAATAAAAGTAAAAGATGAATAAAAGTAAAAGAATAGTAATGATTATCATTGAATACCTTTACATTGCCACAGCGGCTTTTTGTATTGGTGTTGGAGTTTATTATCACATAAAATATGGTTTTGATAAATCATGGATGTTTTATGGAATAGGAATTATTTCTGCAGGTATGTTTGGTGTACGCCTACTACAAAGAAAAAATATGGAAAGAAGAGAAAATAGGAAATAAAATGGATTGGTTAATTATAGCTATAATGGTTGTTTTATCTGCATTTTTTTCAGGTTTAGAAATAGCCTTTGTAGCTTCAAACAAACTAAGATTAGAACTTGCTTCAAAAGAATCTAAGTTAAGCTCTCGAATTTTAACTGTTTTTAGCTCCAACCCTTCTAGATTTATTACAACTATGTTAGTTGGAAATAACATAATTAATGTGATTTATGGAATTTTTATGGCTAAAATTCTTTATGAACCACTTAATCAATACCTTAATTCAGATTTTTATATTTTATTGCTGCAAACAATAGCTTCAACATTTTTAATATTGATTTTTGCTGAATTTATTCCAAAAGTTTTTTTTAGAATTGTAAACTATTCAGCCATAAAGGCCATGGCCATACCCTTAATTATTTGTTATTATTTATTATACCCGATTGGTAGTATAACAATTTGGCTTTCAGGGTTTTTAATAAGGATTTTTACCAGAAAAAAAATAGATTTTTCTACAAAGCAATTAGCTTTTACAAAAATTGATGTGGAAGAAATGTTGGAAAGTGGAAATTTTAATGAATCTGATAAACATGGACAACAAGAATTACAATTTTTTAAAAATGTAATTGATTTTTCATCAATAAAATTACGTGAATGTATAATCCCAAGAAATAAAATTATTGCTGTTGCTTCAGATATAGAAATAACTGATTTAAGAGATAAATTTATAGAATCTGGGCATTCAAATATTTTAGTTTATAAACACAGCATTGATGAAATTGAAGCTTATATTAATGTTAAAGATATTTTTAAAAATCCTAAAACTGTTGCAGATATTTCGAGAGATATTTTAATTGTTCCTGAAACAATGTCGGCAAAAAAACTTTTTGATAAGCTTATTCAAAGTAATAAATCTTTGGCTGTTGTTGTTGACGAATTTGGTTCTACTAGCGGAATGGTAACTTTAGAAGATATTTTAGAAGAAATATTTGGCGAGTTTGAAGATGAACACGATTTTCCTGAACCTGATGTAATTATAAATTCTGATGGTAATTATATTATGGATGGCAGACAAGAAGTTGATTTGTTTAATGATGAGTATGATTTTGATTTAAGCGAATCTGATGAATATGAAACTATCGCAGGATATATTTTGCATCATTCAGGAGATTTTCCAAAACAAGGCAGTATTATTTCTATTACAGATAATAAAAAAGAATATAAATTTAAGATTCTTAAAATTCAAGACACCAAAATTGAAAAAATAATGTTAATTCAAGAATAACAAAAAAGCCCTAAACTTAAAGAATAGAGCTTTTTTAAAACATTAACACAAAAAATTATTTTATACTTATAGTTTTTACAATTTCGCCACTATTAGTTTTTACTTTAACAAAATAATTTGCTTTTTGCAACTTACTAATATCTATGCTTTCTTTATCGGAATTTGCCTCAGTAGTGTAAACTATTTTTCCTAAAACATCTATAATGCTAATTGCTTCTAAACCTATTGCCTCAACAGTTATATTGTCGTAAGCAGGATTAGGATAAATTTTTATAAAATCTAAACTTTCTCCATAAATACCAGTTGGGTCGTTTACGGTTATATATCCTGTTTTTACAGTATTATTTTCACCACCTTCGTTAGTTGCAGTAAGAGAAACATCATAAGTTCCTGGTGTCATATAAGATATTGTTGGATTTTGTTGACTACTAGCTGGCGGAGTTCCTCCCTGAAAAGTCCAAGCCCAAGTTGTAGGATTATTACTGCTTAAATCTGTAAACTGAACTTGTTGCCCAGCATCAATATTAGTAGTATTTGCAGAAAAATCAGCAACAGGAGCATCAATATGAGGCAGAACTATTACAAGTAAAGAAGTGTCGTCATAAATTGGGTCTGATGGCACTTGAAGGCTACCATAACCAATATATGGAGTAATTTTTAATGATAATTGATAGTCCCCTGGCGTTGTAGGAGTTCCTTTTAATTGTGCACAATAGCGGGTAAGAGGGCTAGTAACATCAAACTTTTCTTGACTTTTACACCAAGCCATTCCTTCAGGTAAGCCATTTACTTCATCTACTTGAATTGCTACAATTACAGGGAGACCAGAGTAAGTACTAGGCGGAATAATGGTAATACTTTCTTCATAATAAACTCCTTCAATTGCTGGAGGAAGAGGAAGAGGGCTAAATATTCCGTTTCCGGGAATGTTTTCATTAACACTTGGGTCGGGTGTGCAAGGAGGATTACAAATTTGAGCATTTAACATATAAGAAAATGCTAAAATAAAAAAGGTAAAGATCACATGTTTCATAATATTAAAATTAAAATGTTAGACAATTAAAAATTTGAACTTATCATTATTTCGTATCTTCGAGGAGCATGCATATCGCCTGGACGACCGACAAACTCCGCATTTAATAGATTTTTAACTATAAAGTTTGCACTTATATATTCACTAAACTTAAAACCAAATCTTAAATCTATATTAAAATAATTCTTTTTAGCATTTGCAATTCTATAATCCCAATATCCCGGTAAAATTGTTTGACTAAAAAATTGATGAAATGCATAATCAGTTAGATTTGAGATAGTTTCTGGATCTCTTTCATCACAAAAAAGTTTATCAACATTTTCCATAGCACTACGCCAAATAATATTAGCTCCAAAAGTAATGCGTTTGGTTTCTATACCAACATCAGCTTTAACTGAATGTCTATTTCTATATTTCAAAATAGGAGATAAACTTGATGCAGTAGAATCTACGCCTGACTTAAGCACTGGATAATTATAAGTATAGCCTACCATACCCATAATCAAATAATTACCTACTTTGCCGGCTATGCTTGCAGATAAGTCAGCACCTGAAATTCTTACATCACCATAATTCTGTGATTGAAACGCAAACACAGGAATAACTGTATCAGTAGCTTGGTATGGCATATATGTTTCAGGATTAAACACCCCAAAAGTAAACTCCATCATATTATTTATATCCTGATTAAAAAATGCGATGTCTGCAAATCCTCTCCATTTTCCAAATCTATATCCTTGTTTCACCCCAAGTTCTGTACTCCAACCTGCTTCAGGTAACAATCTTGGATTAGGCAAAATATTTACCATACCTAAAGCTGTTGCTGTGTATTTTTCAGCAATTGAAGGGAAACGATATCCTTGTCCAAAAGAAGCCCTCACAAAAGTTTGGTCTGTAAGCGAATAATTCACTCCCGTTCTAAACACAGGTCTAAAAGGAATTTCTAGGCGTTCTTTTCCAAGTTTTATATCAAATAAAGATTCGGTTTGAGTTGAATCTAAAACAAAATATTCTCCACGTAAACCACCTGAAAGTTTTAATCTTCCTAATTTAACATCAACTTGTCCATAAAAAGCTAAATTATTACTAAAATGATCGCCAAATAAATTAGAATTAACAGTAGAGTATGAATTAACTACTCCAGTAGCAATATTCCATTTTTCAGCAAGTACAGTTTGATATTGAAACTCTCCATAATATGTATGTCCTTTGGAGTTTTTCATTGTATCAGTAGGAATTACGTTTTCTGTTAAAAAATATCTGGTTCTTAAACTAAATTTATCTCCATTAGGCCTGTAATAATTAACATAAGGATCAATATTCATTCTAAAGCCTTGAGTTGGAGCAATAGTTCCTAAACCTGTATTTGACTGATAAGCATTAGTATCGGATTTCCACATAAAAAAGTCGCTATTATCAACAGCCATAAAGTTTGTATTAGCCCCCACTGCTAATCCTTGAATTTTTTTGCTTCTGTATCTTAAGTTTGTATTAAATCGGCTACGGCGTTCATAATCATTTTCTCTATATCCCTCATCAATATAATGATTTCCACCCAAGGATAGATCTAAATTGTCAAATTGTTGGGAATGATGAAAAGTTAGACCACCATACATTGGGCTACGTACAAAATAAAATATTTCTTCACGTAAAGGAATTTTTAAAGGAGAGTTACTATTGGCAAAAAACTCTTTTCCCCACCATTTTTGGCGTATATCTCTAGGATTTCCGAAAATACCATTAAAGTATGATATTTTTGTAACAGGCTTACTTGTTGGATATGCAGATCTAACATTTATAACCCCGCCAAGAGCCGATGAACCAAATAATGCAGAACTGGCACCTTTTACAACCTCAACTTGAGAAATATTTTCAATAGGAATATAATTCCATTTAACATCACCCGCATCAGCTGACATTATCGGCAAATCGTCCATTAAAATAATTACACGACTACCTGCTCCATAACTCCAACCAGTGCTAGCTCTAATACTAGGTTGACCATCATTTACATCAACTCCAGGAACCATATTAAGAGCTTGGTCTAAACGAACTGCATTATTGCTTTCTATCATTTTAGGTTTTAAAACTTCCATTGAAACTGTAACGTCTGATAATTTTTGCTCAAACTTACCTGCACTCACAACAACCTCTTCAATAATTTCTGCAACAGGAGATAAATTCACATCTAAAACTACAGGTTTACCAACAAGTAGTTCCACCTTTTTCTCTACTTCCTCAAAACCAATATAAACAAACTTAACAACATAATTACCAGGATATAAAGCAATTTTATAATTACCATTAAAATCAGTAGAAGTGCCTAACTGTTGCTTACCTAAAAGAATATCTTCAGCACTGTTAATTATAATATTCACTCCAAAAAGCCCGTCTTTATTATCTGCATCAATAACTTTTCCTGAAAATAAAACTGTTTGTGAAAACAGTGAAAATGATGAAAAAATAAAAATAAAAACAATAAATAAAATTTTTCTCATAATACGAAAAACAATGATTATTATTAGCGAAATTAGAAAAATAACAATCAATTAAAACTATTTTTATGTTAAAACTATCAACAAAGTTAAAAAATTACGTATTTATACTTAGTGCTGAATTTTTATAAAATTTATACCTATCATGTTCATATAGTGGCTTTTTTGCATAAATTATTAAATGAAGTACAATAAATAAGATTTATTTAAAATTGACGTAACCAAGAAAAATTATAATAAAATTTTGTCTTTTTTGTTTTTATAAAACGCTATCTTTGAAACCATGATAAATATTCATGAAAAACATATGCAAAGATGCCTTGAGCTTGCAAAAAAAGGTTTAGGTTTTGTTTCTCCAAACCCTATGGTTGGTTGTGTTATTGTTTACGAAGACAAGATTATAGGAGAAGGCTATCATAGAAAATATGGTCAAGCACATGCAGAAGTAAATGCTATTAATTCTGTAAAAAACAAATCTTTATTAAGCAAATCAACTATTTATGTTTCATTAGAACCTTGTGCTCATATTGGGAAAACGCCAGCTTGTGCTAATTTGATAGTTGAAAATAATATTCCTAGAATTATTATTGGCTCTATTGACCCATATTTTCAAGTTGCAGGAAAAGGAATTGAAATTTTAAAAACTGCACAAAAAGAAATTATTACAGGTGTATTAGAAAAGCAATGTATAGATTTAAATAAAAGATTTTACACTTTTCATCAAAATAAACGACCATATATAATTTTAAAATGGGCAGAAACAAAAGATGGCTTTATAGATTTTATTAGAACAGCTTATGAGAAAACCAAAGCATTTTGGATAACGAATAAAGAATGTAAAATTCTTGTTCATAAATGGAGAACTGAAGAAGATGCTTTTTTGGTTGGCACAAATACTGTTTTATTAGATAATCCGGAGCTTACAAGTAGGTTGTGGAAAGGGAAAAACCCAAAACGAATAAGTATAGACAAAAATTTAAAATTGCCTAAAGACTCTCACATTTTTAACAATCAAGCCGAAACTATTATTTTTAATTCTGTTAAAAATCAGAAAAATGAAAATATTAATTATGTAAAAATTGATTTTTCTGAAAATATAATTCCGCAAATTTTAGAAAATCTATACGATTTAAATATTGCATCTCTTGTAATTGAGGGAGGAACTCAAACATTACAATCATTTATTGATTTGAATTTATGGGATGAAGCAAGAGTGTTTGTTGGTAATCATATTTTTAAAAATGGAGTAAAAGCTCCTAATTTTAATAAAACTCAAAATAAAACTGAAACCATAGGAAATAGCATCTTAAAATGGTTTTACAATAAATAAAATCTTAGTTTTTAAATTATAATGATAAATTTGCACTTGAAATAAACTAATTTTAATGAAAAAATTAAATTTAATATCTTTTATTTTTGCAATATATATAATTTTAACTATTGTTTCTTGTGCTAAACAAATAGCAATTTCAGGTGGCCCAAAAGACACTAGCCCACCAAAATTTGTAAAATCAATGCCAGAAAATGGCTCAATTAATTTTAATTTTGACAAAATTATTATCCAATTTGATGAATATATCAAGCTAAACAATATTAACCAAAAATTAATTGTATCGCCTCCAATGAAAACAAAACCAATAATTACAATTAAAAGAAAAGGAATTTTAATAAAACTTAAATCTAAAGAACTAGAACAAAACACAACTTATACTTTAAATTTTAATGATGCTATTGCCGACAATAACGAAAATAACAGCCTTAATTCCTTTGTTTTTGCTTTTTCTACTGGAGATAAGATAGACTCTTTATATTGTGCCGGAGTAGTTTTAGATGCTTTTGACAGAAAACCTGTAAAAGATGCTTGGGTGTCTTTATATTCCGACTTAAATGATTCTGCAATAATAAATACTACGCCTTCTTATATCACAAAAACCGACCAAAATGGAAAATTTTCAATACCATTTATTAAAGAAAACACATATAATATTTATGCACTAATTGATAATAATTATAATTATCTTTTTGACCTACCCGAAGAAAGCATTGCATTTTTAGACTCAACAATTCAAGCGAGCGTAAAATTTACACCTAAAACAGATTCTACAGAAGACAAGGTAATTAATCAGGTTTTAAATTTAGAATTATTGATTTTTAAAGAAGATAATCAGGCTCAATTTATAAAATCTAGCAAAAGAACCACGCCTAGGCTTGTTGAAATTAATTTTAACAAAGCACAATACGATGATTTTGAAATTGCTGTAGCAGGAGATGAAAATGCTATTGTAAATATGAATAAAGACCGCGATAGTTTGAAAATTTTCTTAACAAAAGAAGAAATAATTGACTCATCAAAACTTAAACTTATTTTAAAATATCCTGATTTTGAATTATCTAACAATATTATTATCGACACAGTAAATTTAAGGACAGCTGATATAGAAATAAAAGACAATATTGCTAAACTATTTTTACCAAAAACCATTGGAACTCATTCAAATTTAGAAATAAAAACGGATTATCCAATTGCAGATTTTGATTCGGATAAACTTAAATTAGAATTAATTTCGGAAGATGAATATATAGACACGGATTTTGAATTAGAAAAAGACAGTATAAACCCATTAATTATCAGGTTTAAGTCTAAATTGCTTGAAAAATCAGAATATAGAATAATTTTTGATTCACTATTTTTGAAAAATATTTATAATGAGACAAACCTTGCAGATACAGTAAATTTCAAAACCACTTCTAGTAGTGAATATGGAAATTTTAAAATAATATTTCCTGAAACTAACACAAATTATATTGTCCAAATGATACAAAACGAAAAAGTTATAGCAGAAAATAAGGAAATAAATAAGGAAGTGGAGTTTAAATTTTTAAAAGCTGGAAAATATATAGTTAAAATAATTGAAGACTTAAATACAAATGCTAGGTGGGATACAGGTAATTATATGGAAAAAAAACAGGCAGAAAAAGTTTATTTTTTACCTGTGGAATATGAAATACGGGCAAATTGGAGCCATGAAATTGAATGGGACCCTATAACAAATAAATTTATTGAATAAAAACTATAACTGTAAGATCAATTTGTAAATGCAAATTATACAGAAAAAAAAGATGCAGTTACAAGTAATGTTTTTTTTATCTTTGTCGGCACAGTTTTTCATAATTACTGAAAAAATAACAATCTTAAAAAACTTGGATATTTGGTAAGCTTATATTTCCATTAAAAAAAGGTTTTTAATATTTAACGGCTAATTTTCCGCTATTTTTGTGTATGGATAATGATATTGTTTTAGTATCTTTGCATAGTGGAAAAAATCGGTTCAATAGAAATCAGGATTACAGGTTCAACAGGTATGTTTGAACTTAGCCCCGTCAATTATGACATTCGGGAAGTGATTGCTATGCTTCAAAATGCAGAAGATTTGCTTTATTTGGGTGATAAAAAAGACCGCCCAACAATTAGTTATAAAATTGAGGAAGGTTCTGTCAAACATGTTTTCAACACATCAATGCAGTTCATCATTGGTTTTAATGCCATAATCGGACAAATAAACCAAACGCAAAATATTGATTTTTTGGACTTAAAAACTGCAAAAGCATTTGAAAACATACAAAATATTGCCACAAAAAAAAATTACACTTTCTGTATAAAAACCTCACTTGAGCAAAGCAATGAAATAAAATTAGATACAACAACCCGTTTTTACAGAACAGAGGTAATTTGGGCTGATGCTGAATTTTACTTTTATGGGAAGATAACAGATGCGGGCGGAAAAGATAAGGCAAATATTCATCTTTCAACTGAAGAACTTGGAACAGTAATAATAGAAACACCAAAAACATTTTTAGAAGTTTACGAAGAAAATTTGCTTTACAAGACTTTTGGTATTAGAGCAAAAGGCAAGCAACATCCAGAAACTGGCGAAATTGACAAATCAACACTTAAGTTTATTGAATTAATTGATTATCAACCAAAGTATGATGAACAATACTTAAAATCACTTCGGGAAAAGGCAAAGAAAAGTTGGCTTGGAACGATTAATCCCGATAATTGGCTAAACGAAATTAGAGGAGACTATGAAGCATAAAAGAGCAGTTTTGCTTGATACAAGTTTTTTTCTTCGTTTTCTGAACGACAAGGACCCATTGTTCAAAAATGCAGACGGATATTTCCGTTACTTTTTGCAAGAAGAAATTGACATGCTAATTTCAACAATTAGTATTGCAGAATATTGTATTGGTGGTAATATTCAAGAATTACCATTGAAAAATTTACAAATCCTTACTTTTAATCTTAACCACGCTCAACGAACAGGCGAGTTTGCGAAAATTGCTTTTCAGGAAAGAGCAAACAAAAATTTGCAAGTGTACGATAGAAAAATTATACCGAATGACACAAAACTTTTTGCACAAGCTGACTGTGAGAAACTAATAAAGTTTTATTTATCCTCAGATAGTGAAAGTTTTAAAGTTTACAACGCAATCAAGGACAAAACAAATCTAAAGTTTCAGTTTATTGATTTAAACATACCTCATCACCAGACCTTCGGAACAATTAACTTATAGTTTGAAAACAAAGTAGCCCAAGCTAGAACAAACGGTTTGAACGAAAGGCGGGATAATTGCTTGGCTTAAACATTTTTAGTAAAAAAAAAGATGCAGTTACAAGTAATAAGATATAATATTTCAGTTTTAATTATTTTTAATTATTTTTGCAAAAAAAACATATGCCACAAGATTATTTTGCACATGAAAGCGCAATAATTGACCAAGGCTGTATTATAGGAAAAGGAACTAAAATATGGCATTTTTCACATATTATGTCAAATTCAGTTATTGGAGAAAACTGTAATATCGGACAAAATGTTGTTATTTCGCCTGACGTGGTTCTTGGGAATAATGTTAAAGTACAAAATAATGTTTCTATATATACTGGTGTAAGTTGCGAAGATGATGTGTTTTTAGGTCCTTCAATGGTTTTTACCAATATAATTAATCCACGAAGTGCAATTGTTAGAAAAGACTCTTATTTAAAAACTAAAGTTAAAAAAGGTGCGAGTATTGGAGCAAATGCAACTATAATTTGTGGGCATGATATTGGTAAGTTCGCTTTTATTGGAGCAGGAGCGGTTGTTACCAAAGAAGTTGCCGATTATGCTTTAGTAGTAGGAAATCCTGCACGCCAAACTGGTTGGATGAGCGAATATGGACATAAACTCAATTTTGATGAAAATGGTTTTGCAATTTGTCCTGAAAGTGGTGAAAAATATAAATTGATTAATAATACTGTAAAAAAAATATAAAAAAATGGCAAATTTGAATTTTGCATTAGTAGGTGTTGGTGGTTATATCGCAATTAGGCACGTAAAAGCAATAAAAGATACAAATAATAATCTTGTTGCATGCTTAGACCCTTTTGATAGTGTTGGTTTTCTTGATGCTCATTTCCCTGAAGCAGATTTTTTTCACGAATTTGAGCGTTTCGACAGACATATTTACAAATTGTCGCATACAGATAAAAAAATTGATTATGTAAGTATTTGTTCTCCAAATTATTTACACGATTCACATATTAGATTTGCTTTAAGAAACCAAGCTAATGCTATTTGTGAAAAACCTTTAGTATTAAATCCTTGGAATATTGATGCCTTAACTGAAATAGAGAAAGAAACAGGCAAAAAAATCTATAATATTCTTCAATTAAGGTTGCATCAGTCTATAAAAAATCTTAAAGAAAAAGTAGAAAATGGTCCAAAAGATAAAATTTATGATATTGATTTAGCTTATATTACAAGTAGAGGAAAATGGTATCATTATTCTTGGAAAGGAGATATACAAAAATCGGGTGGTATAGCTACAAATATTGGAGTTCATTTTTTTGATATGCTTTCTTGGATTTTTGGAGAAGTAAAATCAAGCCAAGTGCATTTAAGTCAAAACGACAAGGCCGCAGGTTATCTTGAATTAGAAAAAGCAAGAGTAAGGTGGGTACTTTCTATTGATGAAAACATGTTGCCAGATAATATAAAAGCAAAAGGACAACGTACTTACCGCTCTATCAAAATGGAAAATGAAGAAATTGAATTTTCAGATGGTTTTACAGATTTACATACAGAAAGCTACCGTCATATTTTGAATGGTCAAGGTTTTGGACTTAAAGAGGCCAGAAGCTCAATTCAAACCGTTTATAATATAAGAAACGCCTCACCCATAGGTATTGTTGGTGATTATCACCCATTATTGAAAAAGTAAACAAAAATATTAATTCAGAAACTATTTTTTATGTACAATTCTATTTTAAAAAAAGAAAAAAAAATATCTGTTATTGGTTTAGGCTATGTTGGCTTACCAATTGCTCTTGAGTTTGCAAAATATGTTAAAGTAGTTGGTTTCGATGTAAATTCTGAGCGTATTGAAATGATGAAAAATAAAATAGACCCTTCGAATGAATTAGAGAAAGAAGATTTTGAAAATACAGATATTTTATTTAGCTCAAATCCTGAAGATTTAAGAGATTGCCATTTTCATATTATTGCTGTTCCTACGCCTATTGATGAGCATAAACTACCAGATTTATTCCCTATTTTAAGTGCTTCTGAAACTGTTGGAAAAATATTAAAAAAAGGAGATTATGTAATTTATGAATCTACTGTATATCCTGGTTGTACAGAAGATGATTGTGTGCCTGTTTTAGAAAAAATGTCAGGATTAAAATATATAGAAGATTTTAAGGTCGGTTTTTCGCCTGAAAGAATTAATCCTGGAGACAAGCAACATACACTAACTAATATCGTAAAAATCACTTCTGGTTGTGATGAAAAATCGGCAGAAGAAATTGCGAAAATTTATGAAATAGTTATCAAAGCAGGTATTCATAGAGCTAGTTCTATAAAAGTTGCAGAAGCTGCCAAAATTATTGAAAACACACAACGTGATGTTAATATTGCTTTGATGAATGAGTTATCAATAATTTTTGATAAAATAGGAATTAATACTTTTGAGGTTTTAGAAGCTGCTGGTACAAAATGGAATTTTTTAAATTTCACTCCAGGCTTAGTTGGTGGACACTGTATTGGCGTTGACCCATATTATTTGTTACATAAAGCTAAACATCTTGGTTATCATGCTAAAATGATTGGTTCAGGAAGAGCATTAAATGATAATATGGGACCCTATGTTGCGGATAAAACTGTAAAACTAATTATTGCCAACAAAAAAGAAATTACAAAAACAAAAGTTCTAATTATGGGAGTTACATTTAAAGAAAATGTTAGCGATATTAGAAACTCCAGAGTAATAGATATTATTGAAGAATTACAAAAATATAATATCCAAGTTGATGTTGTTGACGCATTTGCAGATGCTAAAGAAGTAAAACAAGAATATAATGTTGAAATGATTAATGAAGCAAATAGTAAATATACAGCAATAATAGTAGCAGTAAACCATAAACCATATTTAGATTTAGATGAAAATTATTTCTCGAATATTTTAATTGAAGGTGGCGTATTAGTTGATGTAAAAGGTATTTATAGAAATAAAATAAAGAATTTAAGCTATTGGAGTTTATAGTTTTAATTCTGCTAAAAGGCATAAGTTTACTAAGTATTTTTTGTTTTTAAATTAGTAAATTTGCATTCTTATAGAACAAGTAATTATAAATTTTGTTAGTATATATTTAATTATAAATATGGAAAAAAATAAAGAAAACATTGAACAAGTTTTAACAAGTGTTTTACACCCAGAAAGTGGCAAAGACATTGTTAGTTCAGGAATTTTAGAAAGTATCGAGTTAAGTGGAAATTCGGTTGATTTGGTAATTAGTTTTTTTAAATCTACAGATCCATTTATAAATTCTATTAAAAGAAGTATAAAAACTGCTTTAGAAACTGAATTTGGAACAGGTTTAATTATTAATATTACAACTAAAATAAAGCAAAAAGTAAAAAACCCTTCTAGCATATCGGCAGGATTAACAGAAGTTAAAAACATTATTGCAATAGCCAGTGGTAAGGGTGGGGTAGGAAAATCTACTGTTACTGTAAACTTAGCTGTTTCTTTAGCTCAAAAAGGTTTTAAAGTTGCTGTTTTAGATGCAGATATTTTTGGTCCTAGTATTCCAAAAATGTTTGGTGTAGAAGACCAAAAGCCAAGTGGCGTAGAAGAAGATGGAAAAGAATATATTATTCCAATTGAAAAGTATGGAATTAAGTTACTATCTATTGGATTTTTTGTAAGTCCGAAAGATGCAACAATTTGGCGTGGTCCTATGGCTGGTGGAGCTTTAAAACAAATGATTGAGCAAACAAAATGGGGTGAATTAGATTATTTATTATTTGATTTGCCTCCAGGAACAAGTGATATTCATTTAACTTTAGTTCAATCTCTTGCTGTAACAGGAGCTGTAATTGTAAGCACTCCTCAAGAAGTTGCAATTGCTGACGCACGTAAAGGTGTTGCTATGTTTAAAGCTAGTGGAATAGAAGTTCCTGTTCTTGGTTTAATAGAAAATATGGCTTGGTTTACGCCAGCAGAACTTCCAGATAATAAATATTATATTTTTGGTAAAGGTGGAGTGGAAAAACTTGTAAAAGAAGTTGATAGTCAAATGCTTGGGCAAATTCCTTTAGTGCAATCAGTATGTGAAAGTGGAGACAAGGGTAAACCAGTAGCTTTAGAATATAATTCCATAATTGGTAAATCATTTACAAAATTAGCAGAAAATTTTGTAACAGCTGTAGAAGACAGAAACGCAAGTTTGCCACCTACACAACAAGTAATAATGAAAAATTAAATTTTTAAAATAAGCAACTAAGTAATGGTTTTGGCTCAACATATATAATAAGAAGCAAACTCATGAACAGAAGCAAATAAATATGGTTAATAAAATAAAAATATTATGGACGAAATTATTAAAAAAATCGAAACATCAATAGATGAAGTAAGACCTTATCTACAAGCCGATGGTGGCGATATTAGTTTAGTAGAAGTTACTCCTGATTTTATTGTTAAAGTAAAATTATTAGGAGCTTGTGGCTCTTGTCCGTTTAGCATTCAAACTCTAAAACTTGGAGTAGAAGATAAACTTAAAAGAGATGTGCCTCAAGTTAAAGAAGTAGTTTCAGTGTAAACTTATAAGCCAAAAAAATAATTAAAAGCTACTGAGTATTTAGTAGCTTTTTTTATTTGTAAAAAAGTTTGATTTTACTTTTTATTAAATCTAAACTCAGCAACTACGGGAAAATGATCAGATAATTCTTTATCTATAACTTTATGCGAAGAGCATTTAAAATCTTTACTGTATAAAATATAATCAAGTCTTAATTTTAATTTTGAATTTACCCAAGTATAACCAGGAAATTTGCCTTTAGAGCTAAAACTGTCCTTTAAGTTTTTTGCAATTTTTAAATAAGAATAACTAATTGGTATATCGTTAAAATCGCCACAAACAATAATAGGATAATTGCAATTGCTCATAGTGGTTTTTACAATTTCGGCTTGGTTTATTCTCAATTTTACTGATTTTAAATATTTTTTTAATAAAGATTTTATCTTAAGCTCGTTAATTCCTTCTGAAATATTTTCTAATACTGTATAATCTTTTTGATTAAACTCTAAAGATTGTAAATGCAAATTATATACCCTAACAGTATCTGTATTTAGTAAAATATCGGAATAAGTAAAGCCGTTAAATGAATTTTCAAATTTCTCTGAATAAGAATTTAAAATAGGGTATTTAGAAATAGTTGCAAAACCAAAATTTTGTCCGGCTTTTGCTGTGGTCATACTAGCTTTATAAATATGTTCGGCATTCAGGTTTTCTGTGATTAAATCTAAAGTTTTAAAATTATTATTTGAATTATTCCAATAAGTTTCTTGCAAACATAAAATATCCGGATTTTCATTTGAAATAAGTTGTATTATATCTGTTCTAATATTTTTATTCTCCCAATCATATAATCCAAACACCATTACATTATAAGTCATTACTTTAAATTCCGCCTCATTTGTTTTTTTGCTAAAAAATGATGAAATAGGGTAAATTAAAACTATATATTTTATTACTAGTAGAATGCTAAGCAGAGAAATTAATGAATATTTCCAATTTATAAAAATCCATACTAAAAGAAATATTAAATTGATACTTAGTGCAATAGTGAATAAAAATGGGAGAATAGAAATAAATAAAAATTTTGAAACAGGGATAAATTCTATACCATATACGCAAAGCAAAACTATACTTGAAATTATATTTGTAATTAACAATATTCTTTTAAATATTTTCATCTACTTTGTTTAAAAAGTTTTTCTTTTTCGCTAGTTGTTAAGGCCTCATAGCCAGATTTTGAAATTTTCTCAAGTATTTTATTAATTTCTTCTTGCTCCGCTTTTTTTCTTGCATTATATTCCCAATCAGATTTAGGTCTTGTTGATTTTGTTTTAGGATTTTTATATTTTATTCTAATTCCTTTTTTAGGAGTAAATAAATTCTTTATTCCATAAATTATTCTAGTTATAAAAACAGTAATATCTATATTTTTTTTATAAAAAATTGCAAACATTAGTCCAAAAGCCGCTCCTCCCAAATGTGCAATATGACCGCCTGAATTATCAGTAGGGATGCTCATAATATCAATAATTACAACCACTAATGCAATATGTTTTAACTTAATTTTTCCTAAAAAGGCTAAGCGTACTTCTTGGTTTGGACTTAGCATTGCAATTGAAAAAATAACAGCCATAACCGAAGCCGAAGCTCCAAGTGCAACAGATATATTTTTAATTTGGTTAAAAATCGGAAAAGTATTAAAAGCTAAAATATAAAATAAGCCACCTAACAAACCGCCTAAAATATAAACACCAAGCAATTGTTTTTGTGATAAATATTGTAAAAAAAGCTTTCCAAACCAATAAAAAGCCAACAAATTAAATAAGATATGTAAAAAACTTTCATGAGTAAACATATAAGTAATTATTGTCCATGGAAAAGTTTTTAAATTATTTAAATTCGCAGGTACAGAAAAATAATAAATAAAATCATGATTAGTTTTAGCATTTAAAAAGTAAAATACTTTCAGCAATTGAATTAAAACAAAAACAATTAAATTAATATAAATAAGAATATTAAAATTGTTTTTAGCTTTGAAACTATATTTTACTTCATTAAAAAAACTCATTGGTCCCAGCGATTAAATTGTTTTTTCTTCCAAATTAAAACAAATATAAGTCCAAACAACATACCTCCAAGATGGGCAAAATGAGCAACATTATCTCCACTTCTATTTAAAAAACCAAGGAATAATTCGATACCAACAAAAATCATCACCAAATATTTAGCTTTCATAGGAATAGCTGCGTAAATATATAGAATAGTATTAGGAAAAAGCATTCCAAAAGCCAAAAGTAAACCATAAATAGCCCCTGAGGCTCCTACTGTTGGAGTATTTATCATTAAATTCAAATCTCTCATTTGAATGTCTATATAATTTTTTCCTTGCATTAAAGTTGAGCCACCTTCATTAAGCACAAGATTTATTTGCTCAGAACTCATATTAGACATAAGAGAATTAATCTCAATATTCATTATAAATAAATGCAAAAAAGCAGCACCTAAACCGGTAAAAAAATAATAAATAAAAAATCTTTGTGAACCCCACACTTGTTCTAATATTCTACCGAACATAAATAAAGCAAACATATTAAAGAAAATATGCATAAAATTACCATGCATAAACATATGAGTAATTAATTGGTAGGGTTTAAAAAACTCTGATTTAAAACTATAAACTGCAAAATGCATCATTAAATCTGGAGCAAAGTATTTTAATGCAAAAAGAGCAATATTTATTAATAATAAAGTCTTTACAACCGGTGGTAAATTTGAAAATCCTCCTCTTTGAAAATTCATAATAAACTAATTCAATTTTTGTTCTATTTCTTCAATTTTAATCACTTCTATAATTTTTTTTCCTTCTGCTGTGTAATTTTGGTTAGAGCAAAGCATAAGTTTTTGAAAGATTTCTTGCATTTCAATTTCTGACAGAAGTTTAGATATTTTTAGCGATGATGTTTTGGCTAAGGCTAATGCAATTTTTTCATTTATCACTATTTTTGCAGAAGTTTGTATTTCAGAAATTTTATAAACTACTTCATCAATTAAGTTTTTTGGGTCTATATCTGTTAAATCGCCTGGCACTGCTCTAAGCTCAAATTTATCTTTACCAATAAGAACAATTTCAAATCCTATATTGTTTAAATCTGTAATAATTTCTAAAAGTACGGCTCTTTCTGTTGGCGAAGGTTCTAAAATTACCGGAAATAAAGTTCTTTGACTTACACCCTTACGAGTTTCTAAAAGTTTTAAAAACTTTTCATATAAAATTCTTTCGTGAGCTCTTTTTTGGTCAATAATCAGCATACCCGATTTTACAGATGTAATAATATATTTGTTTTTTAGTTGGAAAAACAAGTTTTTGCTAAAATTAAGATCTTCAGAGTCTGAAGCAGGAATTAAACTTGTTGTTTCATCAGTGTTTGGTTGTTCTGGCAAAACAAAATCATCTCTATTTCTATTTTGACTTTGTTCGTATAAGCTACTCCAATTACGAGGCACATAATTAGATTGTCTGCCTTGTGAAGACGAGTTAAAAGGGTTATAATCAGGATTTATATTAATTGTTGGCGGTTTAAAACTTGTATTTGATGTTAAGTGAACATCTCTCGTAATATTTTCCTCAAAATCTAATCCAGGAACTATATTAAATTTTCCCAAGGCTTCTTTTACGCTAGCATTAAGAATTTGGAAAATAGATTGTTCATCTTCAAATTTAATTTCGGTTTTTGTAGGGTGAATATTAATATCAATTGCTGATGGATTTATATCGAAAAACACAAAAAAACTTGGATACTCACCTTCGGCAATAAGTTTTTCGTAAGCTAAACTAATGGCTTTTCTAAAATAAGGGTGTATCATAAAACGCTTATTTACAAAGAAAAACTGCTCATTACTTGTTTTACGAGTTCTTTCAGGTTTAGCAATAAATCCGTTGATGTTTACTATTGAAGTATCTGACTTAATGCTTATTAGATGTTGGTTTATATTTTTTCCGAATATATTTACTATTCTTTGTTTTTGATTTTCAGAATTTAAAGATAAAACAATTTCATTGTCTAGCATAAACTGAAAAGCGATATCAGGATTTGATAATGCAAGTCTGTGGATTTCTGTTGTAATATGTCTATTTTCTACTGCATTACTTTTTAAAAATTTTCTTCTTGCGGGAACATTGTAAAACAAGTTTTTTACTATAAAATTTGCACCTATGGGGCAATTAACGGGTTCTTGTGATTCTACTTTTGAACCGGAAATATTTATACTTGTTCCTAAGTCTAGACCTTGAGATTTTGTTCTTAGCTCTACAGAGGCAACTGCAGCAATAGAAGCAAGAGCTTCGCCTCTAAAACCCATACTGCGTATAGCAAACAAGTCGTCAGCACTAGAAATTTTTGATGTAGCGTGTCGCTCAAAAGCAGTTCTGGCATCTTGAGGGTTCATACCTTTTCCATTATCAGAAATTTGAATCAAAGTTCGTCCTGCATCTTTTATTGCAATTTTTATTTCTGTGGCACCTGCATCTATGGCGTTTTCGACAAGCTCTTTAACTACAGAAGCAGGTCTTTGTATAACTTCGCCGGCTGCAATTTGATTTGCTACTGAGTCGGATAAAAGTTTAATAATATCTGACATTATTTCATAAATAGTTTAACAATTGGAGTAAGATCGGCAATTAATATTAAATATGCCAAAAAACCTAAAACAAAAGTTAAGACAAGAACCCTTAAAGCAGAATTTCCCTTACTATAAGAACTGCGTCTCATTTGATGTTTAAAACTACCTTTTATTCTAGCTCCTGGCTTGCTGCTATCAAATCCAATAGCTTCTTTACCTTGGGAAACTCTCATTTCGTTTAATAATTCTCGTCTTCTATCTTTTTCAGGATCATAATAGCGTGGCTTATAGTCAAACACATTGTGCTGTGGTACTTTAAATAAACTTCCGAAACCCATAATAATAATAATAAATTTTTACAAATTTAATGTTTTTAATTGAATTTGCATTATTAACACAAAAACACTTTTGTTTATTTTAGTTTTTTTTAAGAAATTATTTGAATTTTCGAATTAAATTTTTTATTGCAGAATTTAGTTCAGGATAAACTTTGCTAATTAAAACAGGTGCAATAAATATGCTAATTAAAATTATACTTCTAAGACAAATGTCTATGAATAAATTTTGTATTTGAGGAATAAGTAAACTAATTATTAAAGAAATAATAGCAGACAACACAATTATCAATTGCTTAAATTTATAAGGATTTAGTTTAAATTTCCAATAAATAAAAATCTGTCTTGCAATTAAGAAAATAAAAAACGCAATAGCCGAAGCAATACTGGCACCAACTATTCCCCATTTAGGAAGTAAAATAATATTAAATATAACAATAGAAATTATTAAACTAAACATTAAAATAGCAAATTGTCTATAATACTTACTTGATTGGATAATTTCGCTACTTACACTAGCTATCATCTGAAGCAAATGAGCTAAAGCAATAAAAAATATAACATAACGTCCAGATTCGAACTCTGCTGGCAAAATTGTCATAATATTATTTATATTTCCCCATATTAAAACAAAAAGAGCCATGCCTATAACAGACATGCTTGTTGTACTTCTATTATAAATATTCTTAACCTCCTCCCAATTTTTATCTTTGATTGCCTCGGTTATCAGAGTACTAGAAATTCTGATTAAAGACCTGCCCGGCAGTAAAATTATTGTTCCAAAAAAGAAAACTGTTGAATACACACCTGTCGCTCCTAAATCACAATAATAATTAACCAAATATCTATCAATTTGTAAAACAGCCATTCCACTAAAGCCAGAAATCAAGCCAAACATAGCAACAGAAAACACTTCTTTTGAAAATGGTTTTGTAAATATTTTAAATGAGGGCTTTAATGAAAACTGTTTTTTATAAATTAATAATAGGCAAATCAAAATTACAGGAACAGCATAAGAAATAGTATAAATAAGAATAAACTGATGAAAATCTATAAGTTTTAACCAGAATAACACAATTGTAACTAAGTTTATCAATCTGAGCAACAATTCTTTAGCAAAAAGACCAAAAGAAGCATTAAATAACAGACGGTTATAAGTATCAATTATATAATAAAAAATTGTAATAAAAACAAATGGCAATAATAGATACACATAATCAGCAAAAAGTGGCGATTGATCAATATTTGATTTTATAATATATCCTTTGCTTAAATAATAAATTATTGTAGAAATAATAAAACCTAAACTTCCAACAGCTAATGAAAAGAACAAAAAACCATTGTGATTATTTTTTTCATCTCTAAAATATGGAAATTGTCTAATAGTAACATTTACCATTCCAAGACTTCCTAACTGTCCAAAAATTGTTGACAAAGCCACTAAAATATAAGTTAGTCCAATTTGGTCAGTTGTAAAAATTCTTGGCATAAATAAGGCTACATTTACAAAGCCTATAAATGCTCCAAGATAGGAATATATGGATCCTTTAAACGTTTGGCGAGATATTATTCCCATTTTAAAATAGTAATTTTTCTTTAGACTTAATTTTTGATAAATCTAAGTTAAAAACGGCAAAAACAGAATTTATTGTTTTTATTTCTGAAATAATTTTATTTAAATAATCTTGATTTTGATTATCATAAACTTGAAGAAAATAATCTATATTTTTTAATTCATCAACAATATAACCAATATTAGTCTTATTCACAATCAGCCTTAGTTTTAAAGAAGAATTTGCAGGCTTACATAAATATGAGACAAATACCTGAAATTCAGAATATCTATTATCTCTAATTTTTACATCTTCTTGTTTAATAAATTCAGCTTTAAAAATTTTGCTTAATTTCCACGAAAGTCTATAGTCGTCTTCTAAAGAAGAAATTCCAATAAGATTAAAATTATATTCTGCTTCGTATTTTATTTTCTTAGTTTTCATCACTACAAAAATAGTTAAAATATTGGAAACAAAAATTTCAGTCTAACCTTAAATGATTTAGTTTTTTAAGTGCATATTTAGCGGCTTTTTGTTCTGCTTCTTTTTTTGTCCAGCCTTTTCCTTCAGCTAAAAATTGATTACCTAAACAAAGTTCGCACAAAAAATGTTGATTTTTTTCATTTACTTCTATATTTTCATAAGTATTAAAATCAATATTTAATTTGAATTTTTGAATTAGTTGCAATAGTTTGGATTTGTAATCTTTATTCTCTTTTAACAGTTTATTTAGATTGAAATTTTTATAAATTATTGTTTCAACAAATTTTTTAGCTTTTTTATAACCTTTATCAAAATATACCGCAGCAATAATCGCCTCTAAGGAATTTCCTGATAAATTTTTCACTACATTTCCTGATGTGATTCTATGTTCGACAAGTTTATTTAAGCCTAAACTTTCGCCTAAAGAATTCAAAGACTGTCTGCTAATTATACTTGCTCTTAGTACTGACAGTTTTCCTTCATCAGCTTTTGGGAATTTTTTATATAAAATATCAGTAACTATCAAACCAATAACCGCATCACCAACAAACTCTAGTCTTTCATTATTTTCTAGTTTATTTTTTGTATTGGTTCTTACAGATGAATGAGTAAAGACAAGTTTATATAGTTCTAAATTTTTAGGTTTAAAATCTAATATTAACTTTAAATTATTTAATAAAATTTTATCTTCTCTACTTAGTTTTTTAAAAAAGAACAAACCCATTTAAGTCTATTCAGCTTTTTTAAAAATCACACAAGTATTGTGTCCTCCAAAGCCAAAGGTATTACTCATAGTATAATTGAGTTCTCTTTTTTGAGCTTTGTGTAGAGTTAGGTTAAATCGTGGGTCTATATTTTCATCAGCTTTTTGGTGGTTTATTGTTGGTGGAACTATTTGATCAACCAAAGCCATAATAGTAAAAGAGGCTTCCATGGCACCGGCGGCACCAAGTAAGTGTCCAACTATAGACTTTGTTGAGCTAATATTCAATTTGAAGGCATGTTCTCCGAAAACTTGTTTAATAGCTTTAAGTTCGGCAACATCTCCAAGAGGAGTAGCAGTTCCATGAACGTTTATATATCCAATATCTTCGGGTTTTAGCTTAGCGTCTCTTAGAGCATTTTGCATAACTAGAGCAGCACCAAGGCCTTCTGGGTGAGGAGCTGTTAAATGGTGAGCATCAGCTGACAAACCAGCACCAACAACCTCGGCATAAATTTTAGCACCTCTGGCTTTTGCATGTTCATAATCTTCTAGAATAAGGCCTGAACCACCTTCTCCCATAACAAAGCCATCACGTGTTGCACAAAATGGACGTGAAGCAGTTTTGTACTCATCATTATTAAAAGATATTGCCATCATTGATTGAAAACCACCCATCCCAACTTCGTTTAATGAAGCTTCGCTACCTCCGGTAACCATAATGTCAGCCATTCCTAACCTAATTAAGTTAAAAGAATCTATAATGGCATTTGAAGATGAGGCACAAGCAGAAACGGTGCAATAATTAGGACCCATTAAGCCATGTTTCATGGAAATGTGTCCAGCAGCAATATCAGAAATAATTTTTGGAATGAAAAAAGGGCTAAATCGAGGGACAAAATTGCCCTCGACATATGCCCTAACTTCTTGATAAAACGTTTCGACACCACCAATGCCAGATGACCATATAACTCCAGCCCGGGTTTTGTCAATTGATTCGAGATCAATTCCACTATCCTTGATAGCCTCGTCTGAAGCGATAAAAGCAAACTGAGTAAATTTGTCTATTTTTCTCGCCTCTTTACGATCAAAGTATTGAAGTGGGTCGTAATTTTTTACTTCGCAGGCAAATTTTGTTTTAAAATTCGTAGTATCATACAATGTTATCAAGTCGATGCCACAAACACCATTTACTACATTTTTCCATGTTTCTTCTGCATTAGAGCCTACCGGGGAAATGTTTCCGATGCCGGTTACAACAACTCGCCTTAATGTCATACTCTGAATTTTTTAGTTAATCAAAAATTACTTTGCGTTAGCTTCCATGTAGCTAATAGCATCACCTACTGTGCCAATTTTTTCAGCGTCTTGGTCTGAAATAGAAATTCCAAATTCTTTTTCAAATTCCATTATAAGTTCAACTGTATCCAAAGAATCTGCACCCAAATCTGCGGTGAAGCTTGCTTCTGGATTAACTTCTGATTCGTCAACGCCTAGTTTATCAACGATAATGCTTTTTACTCTTGATGTAATGTCTGACATAATTAATAATTTAAGATTAATAAATTAATTACTTTTGCATAAAATTAATTACTTTTGCAGTTGCAAAGAAACAAAAATCATTTTGTTCAGTCAAACTTTTTAGTGATTATTTTATTAACAATTATCTTAACAGACTGAAAACTAATGATATAAACATGATAATTTAATACAAACATGATAAGAAAATTCAATTTAGCCCTATTTGCCTCTGGCTCAGGCACTAACGCAGAAAACATAGTGAATTATTTTGCTAAAATTATGAATATTAATATTTCCTGCATCCTTTGCAATAAGCCTGATGCTTATGTTGTTGAAAGGGCAAAAAAACTTAAAATTGACTACCTCCTGTTTAACAAGCAAGATTTTCAAAAAAACGCTAAAGTAGAAAGCTATTTATTGGAGAAAAACGTCAATTTTATCGTACTCGCTGGTTTTTTAAGCTTAATTCCAGAATGGATGATTGAAAAATATCCACATAGAATTATAAATATCCACCCAGCACTCTTACCAAAATATGGAGGAAAAGGAATGTATGGGAATAATGTTCATAAAGCTGTTTTAGAAAATAAGGAGAAAGAAACAGGAATTAGTATTCATTATGTAAATAAAAATTATGATGAAGGAAACGTTATTTTTCAAGCTAAAACAGATATTGAACTTACGGATAATGTTGAAAGCATTGCAAAAAAAGTACAGAAACTCGAACATAAATATTATCCTATAGTAATAGACAAAATTTTACTAAATTTGTAAACTAATATTTTTAATCTTTATGAAGTTTCTTTTTAAATCCTTATTCACTTTTTTCTTCTTTTTATTAATAGGTATTTGCTCTTGGTCTCAAATTCCAAGTGGATATTATGATAATGTTCAAAATTTAAGCGGAGATGATTTGCGTGCCGAGCTACACAATATTATTAAAGAGCACACAATTATTTCATATGATAATTTATGGTCAGCATTTTATTATACTGATAATATAGGGAATAATAAAGTTTGGGACATGTATTCAAATTGTGATTTTACTTTTACAACGGATAAATGTGGAAATTACGCAAATATTTGTGATTGTTATAATCGTGAACATACTGTGCCAAAAAGTTGGTTTGGCGGAACTGTTTCTCCAATGTATTCTGATTTATTTCACTTAACACCTGTTGACGGTAAAGTAAATGGTTATAGATCAAATTATCCTTACGGAGAATGCGCTTCGGGTACGGTTTATGGCACAGGAAAACTAGGTTCTTGTACTTTTCCAAGTTATTCAGGAACTGTTTTTGAGCCAGAAGATGAGTATAAAGGTGATTTAGCAAGAATTTATTTTTATATGGCTACAAGATATATGGATAAAGTCTCATCATGGGATAGCCCTGCTTTTAGTGGTAATAATTTATCAGAATGGACAATAAAATTATTGCTAAAATGGCATAGACAAGACCCAGTTTCCCAAAAAGAAATTGATAGAAACAATATCATATACAGTGATTATCAACACAATAGAAATCCTTTTGTAGATAATCCTGAGTGGGCAGATATGATTTGGGATTCAGATTACATACCTAATTATATTTCTTCTTCAAAAGTATATTTTGATATTTATCCAAATCCAACTAATGATTATTTAAATGTTTCCTTTACTCAATGTATTAAGACAGAATATATTTTAAGCATTAGCGATAATTCGGGAAGACTTATAAAATCTTATGTTCTAAAATCAAATCAAGAAAATATTGATGTCAGCGAACTTTCATCTGGTTCATATTTTATTGATTTAAAAACTAATAATAAATCTTTTGTTAGACAATTTTTTATTACAAAATAAATAAATTTCTTGTATTTTTTTTTATTTAATTAATAATTAAGTAAAAAATAAGTATATTTGCATATTACAAAATTTTGCTTGTTATGAAAAATACAAAATCTTTATTATTATTTATTTCTCTTATTTGCTTTATAAATATAGGAATTAAAGCACAAAATTGGTCAGAAACAACTAAACTAGTTCCTGAAGATAGAACTGCAAATAGTTATTTTGGACATTCTGTTGATATTTATGAAAATTATGCAGTAGTAGGTGCTCAATTTGATAAATTAGGAGTTAATACAGGAGATCCTAGTTATAATAATTGTGGTTCTGCTTATGTCTTAAAAAAAGTTGATAATAATTGGGAAATAATACAAAAAATTGTAGCTGACGACAGATCTGCAAATAGTTTTTTTGGTAGCTCTGTAGCCATTTGGGGAGATTATATTATTGTGGGAGCTACTGGAAAATCTGAAGCTCCATATATAAATCTTGGTGTTGTTTATGTTTTCAAAAATAATTCCGGAGTTTGGGAATTTAAGCAAAAACTTATACCTAATGACCCTGTATCTGATTGTAATTTTGGTTGCTCACTTGCTATAGAAAATGATAATTTAATTATTGGGGCTTATACTAAAAAAGATGGCTCTAACTTAAACGTAGGAGCAGTATATACTTATAATCTTGTTGCTAATTCATGGGTTTTTTCACAAAAACTTATGCCTTCTGATTGCTCTGCTGGTGATTTATTTGGATATTCAATAGCACTTTCAGGCGATTATTTAATTGCTGGCTCTTATGCTCAAGATTATAATTCTAGTGGTGGCGCATATCTAACTGATGCGGGTGCTGCTTATATTTTTAAAAACAATTCCGGTACTTGGACACAAAGCCAAAAAATAGTGCCTGATGATAGAGTAGAAAATAATCGTTTTGGATATACTGTCAATATTTTAGAAAACTGTGCAGTTATTAGTGCTGCTTATGATTCAAGAAATTCAGGTGGAATTGCTGATAAAAACCATACAGGTTCGGTTTATGTTTTTAAAAACATTAATGATACTTGGACACAAGACCAAAAAATTATTACCAACGATAGAATGGACGATGATGAGTTTGGAAACGCAATATCCATTTATAACGATAATCTTGTAATAGCTTCTGCAAAACAAGACTATGACGAAAATGGAGAAAACATGATTTTTAATGCAGGTGCAATTTATTTATATAAAAACATATCCGATAGCTGGGAATTTTCTCAAAAAATAACTGCAAATAATAGACAATCTAATGATTATTTTGGAAACGCAATAGCATTATATAATAATGACTTATTAGTAGGAGTAGCACAACATAATTATGATTCTAATAACGACAACTTTTTAACAAGTGCAGGTGCTGTTTGTGTTTTTAATAATTCTGCGAAAATTGAAGTTTTTCAAGAAGGAATCCTTATTGCCAATGGGGGAAGTTTTGATTTTGGAGAAGTCCCTATTATGGGAGATGGACTAACATTAGAATTTAAAATTAAAAATTCTGGTGGTTTAAATTTAAGCCTAAGCGGAAACCCAGTTATAGGACTTGTAAGTGGATATGATTTTGTTTTATCTCAAAATAATATACAAAATCTTTTAATGCCAAATGAAGAAACATATTTTACAATTACTTTTTCACCTAATAATTATGGAAATTTCTGGGCACAATTATCTATAGCCAATAATGATATTTTAAATAATCCATATATAATTAATCTTCAGGGTGTTGGTGGCAAAACTCCACAAACCATTACTAATTTTCAAGATATTGAGGCAAAAACTTATGGCGATGCTGAGTTTTTAATTTCTGCTAATGCTAGTTCTGGTTTAGATGTTGTTTTCACTAGCTCTGACCCAAATATTGCTACTTGTGGCGGAAGTAACGGAAGTACGATAACAATAATTGGAGCTGGCCAATGCGAAATTTATGCAAATCAAGCTGGTAATGATGAGTATAATCCTGCAACACAAATTTCAAAAACTCTTACAGTAAATAAAAAAGACATAAATGTTTCTGCAAATCCAATTAGCAAATTTTATGGAAATAATGAGCCGGAATTAACATATGCGTTTACTCCACAATTAGTTGGAAATGATGAATTTACAGGAAGCCTTGCAAGAATTGCAGGTGAAAACATTGGAAACTATAATATAAATCAAGGGACATTAAGTTTAAGCGATAATTATAACTTAAATTATACGGGTAATATTTTTGAAATTCAAAAACGACCAATTACTGTTACTGTTGATGCTGGGCAAACAAAAGTTTATACTAGCTCAAATCCGTCTAGTTATACTTATTCTTATAGCGGTGGTTTAATTGGGAGTGATAATTTTACAGGATTTTTATCTAGAGAAGCTGGTGAAAATGTTGGAGAGTATCAGATTTTACAAAATAATCTTGCTTTATCAAATAATTATCAAATTAATTTTATTTCTGATATTTTTACAATTACGCCAAAAGAAATTACAATTACAGCAAATTCGGGGCAAACTAAAATTTATGGACTTTCTGACCCAACAAACTTTACATATACTTTAGGAGAAGCTCTACATTCAGGAAATAGTATTTCCGGTTCTTTAAGTCGTGTTAGTGGCGAAGATGTTGGAGAATACGAAATACAGCAAGGAAGTTTACAAATATTACCAAATAATTATTCCATCAATTTTATTTCTTCTAATTTTACTATTACTCCTAAAAGCATAATGGTAAATGCACATCCAAATCAATCTAAATTTTATGGGGATTCCGACCCTGACTTAACATATCAAGTTCTTGGAAGTTTAGAGACAGGAGATAACTTTACAGGTGCTTTATCTCGTGAAGAAGGCGAAGAATTAGGAGTTTATCCTATCACAATTGGAAGTTTAAGTGCAGGAAATAATTATTCAATTAATTTCACTTCACAAAATTTTGAAATAAAAAAGAAGACTGTTATAGTAACAATTGATCCAAATCAATCAAAAGAATATGGAGAGCCAGATCCTGTTTTCACCTTTACATATACACCTGAAATTGCTGCCTGGGATAGTTTTTCGGGTGCATTATCAAGAGAGTCAGGTGAGTTTATAGATACATATTCAATAAATCAAGGAAATTTAGCTCTTAATTCAAATTATACTTTATTTGTGATGCCTGGGGCAAGTTTTGAAATCACCCAACGTGCAATTACAGTTACAATAGATCCAAATCAAAATAAAATTTATGGAGAAACTGACCCAAGCTTAACTTATTCATATTCTCCAAGTCTAGTTGCTAATGATGCTTTTCAAGGATTTATATATCGTTCTCCTGGAGAAAATGTTGGTGAATACCAAATTATATATGATAATTTACAATTAAGTTATAATTATAATTTAAGTTTTGAAGGAACTGATAATAAATTTGAAATTTTACCTAAAGAAATTACTGTTACAGCAAATGAAGCAAGCAAAGCTTACGGAAACAGCGACCCCAATGAATTTGCTTATACAAGTGAAGGAAGTTTAGCTTTTAATGATAGTTTTACCGGTGATTTACAACGTGAAGCAGGACAAAACGCAGGTGAATATCAAATTTTGCAAGGAAGTTTGAGTATTTCTGCAATTTCAAATTATGTATTAACTTACATACCCGCAACATTTACAATTTTGCCAAGAAATATTACTTTTAAAGCTGAAGAAGGCCAATTTAAAACTTATGGTGAAGAAAATCCTGATTCTTATACCTATTCTATTACTTCAGGTAATGTAATAAATGATGATGTGCTTACTGGCCAACTTACAAGAGAAGCTGGTGAAGATGCAGGATTTTATGAAATTTTACAAGGCAGTCTTAGTTTAGGACCAAATTATAATATAATTTACATTCCTTCAGATTTTGAAATTTTGCCAAGAAATATTACTTTTAAAGCTGAAGAAGGCCAATTTAAAACTTATGGTGAAGAAGACCCTGATTTTTATACCTATTCAATCACTTCCGGTGATGTAATAAATGATGATGTACTTTCTGGTCAGCTTACAAGAGAATCCGGTGAAGACGCAGGATTTTATGAAATTTTACAAGGCAATCTTAGTTTAGGACCAAATTATAATATAA